>Ga0222716_10002828_pt1 | contig 14050 bp, 9 predicted proteins | sample C33_13DmetaG_FD_165044 | JGI IMG/M metagenome (GOLD analysis project Ga0222716, IMG submission 165044) | Estuarine water microbial communities from San Francisco Bay, California, United States - C33_13D | ecosystem: Environmental > Aquatic > Marine > Unclassified | place: USA: California... | reverse complement strand
CTCACTGGCACGGCCAAGTGAGAACCCGCTATCGGGCTGCATTCTTGAAATTGGTACATTTAACGAACGGAACAACTGACGTTGAAAGTATTCAAGTTCGTCAAGTTGTGTGAAACCACCTTCGTCTCCTGACAAGGTATCAATTTCGGTGGTTGCACTTCCGTTTCTTCTTGGCATCCAATAGTCTTCAAGCATTGTTTGGAATTTGCGATCATCTCGCAACATTCCAGTTTTACTATCGTACACCATTTTGTTACGATATTGATCTTTAAGTGTCTGCAAATATTGTCTTGCTTTTGCAGCAGGTAAGTTTCCTACATCAACATAAAAAATTCTTCTTGATGGTGCTCGACTCAAACGGTGAATGATTGATGCATCTTCAAGCATTCGTATTTGGTTGAGTGGACGGAATGCTTTGTGAAGGTAGGAAATCACTGTGGTGCGTCTTTCATCTAAAAGACCACTGGTAGTATAGACAATTGATTCTGGTGCGATTTTAAGCACATTTCGTTGATCCGTATTTTGTGAATATGAATCTTGTGTGAATACACCACTTTCAGAATACATGTAGAATTCTTCAAAATCAAGATTCAATTGTATTTCTTGTGGACCTACTGAAATCTTTTGATCTGCATCTGCACCTTTTCGTTGACGAACTTTTTTGATTTTGAATGGATCAATCAATCTTGCTTCAACGATACCACGTTGTGGTTTTTCAACGTCAATCATCACATGAAAGAATAATCTTCCATCAACAAACCATCTACGAAAGATTTCATATCCTACATATTTAAAATTTAAAATATCAAGAACAGAATAAAACTCATCAGAAATTTTCTGACAAATCATTTCTGAATAATCTTCAAGATTGTCAAGGTCAATATGAACAGGATATGCTTTGCGGTTTGCAACAATTGCTTCATTCACAATTTCATCCACGGCAAGTTCACATTCTGGTTGCATAATCATTGAACGATATCTTGCAAGCAGGTCAGATTCATTTTGAAAGTTAGTTTCAAGATTGAGATAAGTACCGTAAACACCAGCAGAACCTACAATGGTAGAGCCATCATCATTTTCTGCTGTGGTGAACGATTGTAAATTTTGTTCTGAACGGTCTTGGGATTCTTCAAACTTCCAGCCGAATAATGTAGACATTCAAACTCCTCATTTTTATTGTTATTGTTTACATTATTTATTATATTTGTAAAACCAAAACAAGCCTGCATGTTTTAAATGCAGGCTTGATGCAGACTTATATTATCAATAATGTATCAAGACTGTGGTTGTGTCCATTGTGTTTCAAAGCTCACACCCTCTACACCAGATGGCATATTACTTTCATTTTCAGTAAATGGATTTGCTGTTTGATTACCAGTTACACTCAATCCAGCAGGATTTTTCACCCAATACTGATATGCAAATGTTACTGTGAATTCTTCAATGGTGTCTTTATCATCCCAACTTAATGTGATTTGATCTACTGAAGTTGGGAATGAGTCCTTGAAATAGTATGAAGCAAGATATGGACCACCGGGATTACCAGTAAGTGTTGAAATACCACCATCTTTTTGTAGTTGGTGTACTTGCATTTGACCATATACATTGTCTCCAGCGGTTGAACCGAATCCTGATTGTGCTTCAAAGATTGATGCACCAGGTGAGATATATTCAATCCATGCTTCAAAGAAGTGACGGATCTTATAGTTCTCATCATTCAAGATCGTTACCGACCAAGGCGCAAAAGTTCGATCAATTGATGGTAACTTGACATCTCTTCCAAGAAACGTCTTTGTAATTTCACCCAATGTACTTTCAGGAATTGAAGATGCTTTGATAAAGAATGAAACATCTTGTGTATCAAATCCTAAATCAGATAGCGCAGCCTGAACATTAGTTGGAAAATAAATTGTGGCAAAGAACAGAGATGGTCTTGCACCACCTCCGACTAGCCGATTTCGTAGTGCAGTGACATTAATTCCCATGGTAACTCCTTTAGTTAAATTAATCTAAGCCAAGGTCTTTAAAATCAACCGTCTGTCCAACGGCTGTGAAATTCAACTTAATGAAGTTAATCACATAAGTTGGGCGAATGTAGATATCAGCTACAAATTTATTTTCTTCAATTAATTCATTTGTATTGTTTGTTTCATCACAAACAATTCTGTATTCACTACAACCTTGTTGTTGAACAATCTTCTCAAGATAATTTTCAATTTGTCTTGTAAACTCAGCTCGAGTTGAAGGTGTGTTAAATTCAAACAACTTTCTTCTTGCTTGGAATACAACAAAATCTTTTACAGTAATGAACAATCTTCTTACATTGATTCTGTCAAATGCACTTGCAACTTTGGTCATAGTCTTATCACCAAATAACAAAGTACCTTCACCACGAATTGTAATTACTGGATTTACTTGATTTAGATATTGCTCATCTCTTGCTTCTTGTGATGGATTAAAAGACAGTTTCACAACATTTTTAATCTGTCCACGATTATATCCAGCTGGTGAATACCAAGGATAATAATTGATATCAGTTTGAGCCATCAAACCAGCAATGTCTCCAGACAGTGGAAGCCATCTGTATGTATCGTTGAAACTATCATACTGGTATTTAAAGTTACCATCCATGAAAGCATATGAACTATTATAAACACCGTCTCTCCAATTGACCATTCGATCTGTGATCAATTTTTCATCTGAGAAACCACTTGCAATTTGCCCATAATCACCTGAGACACAAACAACACAATCTTTTCTTTCTTCTGCTATTTGAATCATCTTTGAAATTGCAATACGATAATCAATGAAATGTCCTGGTACATATGTCCAACCAGTTACTAAGAAATCAACTTCAACATCTTCTTTTGATTTGAACAATTCAACCGCTCTGAGAATATCATCTTCTTGTGTAGGATTTCCACCGTCACCACCAGCAAATCTTTGTGCTGTATAATCACTGATATTCTTTGTTGTATGATAGGTGACAAAACGACCACCTGCAGTCATTTCACCCCAGTTGTTATCCATTTTACCATCAAGAGGATGTGCAGCCCACTTGACCCATTCGGATGTGTTATTTACTCGAGTAACATAATATGTAGGCGCTCCGAAATCATCTCTACCATCTCTAGCAACAGAGAGGCTTGCATATGATTCAAGAACTTGTCCAACATTTCCAGTAACCTCTCCACCATCATCAATTACAGTCACATGAACTTCATCACAATAATGACCGTTCATGTTTTGATTGATTACTCTTGCATTGTTTGATGTTGCTGGTGCATTTGGATAAAGTTGTGCATACTTCCATTCTCTTGACCAGAATGTTGGATTATTACTTTCAACTTTACCAACGATCGGACGATCAATACGAATCTCTGTATTGCTGATGATTTCAGAAACAACAACTCGCTGGCCTGTGATGATTAGAATATCACCAAGTACTACTTGCTCACTGAATACAGTATTCTTACCATAAATTCGATCTGTATTATTGTCAAAGAAAACACGTCCCATCAAATTATTTGGAGAGTTTCTTCGAGCTCCATATGAAAATTCTTTGAACTTGCTTCTTTCACGAATTGTAATATCGGTGATAACTTCAGCAATTGTAAGTGCATGTACACCCATGTTATCAACAGTTGGAACATCTCCATATGCGTCACGATTAACGTATGCGATATGTCCAAGAGCAGGATCAAATCCTGTAATCAAAAGATTGTAAGTACCTGCAGATGAACCGGCACAGGTAAAGCTTACAACTTTCTGCTCTGATTCAATTGCATAGTCTCCTATCCAAATATTTGAACCAGAGCCAAATAGTGGATAGTGATTTGTTGAACCCATTGATGTATGCTGGAACTTAACATAGTATTTGTTACCAGCAATTTTCTGAAAATATACCTCATTCAGCACTTCGGCACCAATGTCATTTACAGGCATTTTTTCTTCTGGTGAATCTGCGAAACACATATCAACTTTGATTGAGTTTCCAAGGTCACCGGGATATCTTGCAATCCATGCACCGTATTGTGTATCTTGTCCAAATTTGATTCCGGCATCTGATGGATCTTTAAGACCACCTTCTTTTAGAATAAGGCTTTCGGCATAATTGGCATCATTATAAATTAGCACTTGTTGTCCATATGTGTTATATCCAAAACAAGCATTTCTTGCGCTATCATTATCTACAACTCTTACAACATTAGCAGTTTTACCGTACTGCAAAAAGTTATATACATTAAACCATTCAACATAATTGTTATTCACTGGCTTTCCAAATTGCTTAATAAATTCATTTTCACTTGTAATAAGAGTAGGAATCATGGATGGTCCCCAGTTAAATCGTCCAACTACTCCTGCAATGCTACTAAGCATAAGCTTTTCAGGACGAATGGATTTATCAATCTCATTCGTGACGATTCCTGGAGATAGAGTAAAATCTGCCATATCAGTTCCTTTAACTTGAATTATTTTAAAAGGTAAACCACGAAAAAAATAAATTAAAAATAATTAATTTTATTAATTTAGAAATATTTATCAATTTTGAAGTTTTAAAGACCTTCAAATAACCAGGCATTTTGTTTAAGAATTTCAATTCTTTCTTCTTCAAACGGATCTCGTTCTTCTTCTGGAACGTATTCTTCCACACCATCATCCAAAAATCCAAAAGGTAAATAATTTTCTTCATTTTCATTTTCTACAATATTTGTTCGAATGTTCATATCATAAGTATCTTTGAAATATTGTTCATCAGACATCCAAGCAAAAAGAACTAAAGTCATTACACAATCATCATGTTTACCATTCTCTGCTTTATATGAACCAGACCTTGCATCAACTGAGAATGTTAGAAATTCACCAATAGTATCAGAATCATTCACTAAAAGTTGTTCATTCTCAAGTAACATTTTTAAATTCGAACAGCCAATTCTTTTAATTCTTGGTGTTGTTGTTACACCATACTTCGCTCTTTTTTGAAATCCACTCGACAAGGTAGTTTTTAATTCTTTTTTTACAGTGGTGAACAAGTGATCATATTCTAAATCTTGAAGTAGAACATCTGTAATTTGTGAACCTATATTGTTTTCTTCAACGAGAACATATGCTTTGTTGTATTGTAGTGCCGCATTGTGAATGATTCTTGCATAGATAATTGGTTGAATTGTATTGTCACGATAAACAGCAACAACTTTAAATGGCTTTGTTGAAACATCAATCACAGAGAAAACAGAATAGTCTTGTTCTCTACCCTTTGATACATCAGCAACAATTACATAATTGTGTTCTTCTTGAACTTCTTCATAAATTTTAATGTCATCAAGAATTCGTGATGGCTTCATGATTGCCAACTCTTTCAATTTTGTTGATGAAATTAAAGTTGCTGTACTACCAAGAAACTGACAACAATGTTCAACAAGAAACTTTTCTTCTCCAAACTGTGCAATTGTTTTTTTCTTCCATTCTTCATTACGATCTGGTCTTTGATACCACATGACTTTATATGGAATAAAGTCATTAACTTTAGCTTCTGCTTCCGTCCAAAACTTGTAGAAATGATTCAATCCTTTTGGTGTTGAAGTCATCACAACCTTCGAAGAAGTACCAGAAGAGATAGTAGGATAGGTTGCAGACCAAAATGTTTCAAAGTTATCAACGAATGCGCACTCATCTACATACAATAGATTGATCGTTTCACCACGAATACTGTCACCAGTCGAAGCTGAGACCATCACCATACAACCATTTTCAAGTTCAATTGAATTCACATTCCAAGACATCACTCCTTGTTGCATCCATAAAGGAATGTGTTCATATGCTTGTTTGATTAAACGTAAACTCTTTCGTGCAGTCTTTGTATAGTTTGCCAGAATTGCTACATTCTTTGAACTATTGAATAATATATAATGTAAAATATATCCACAAACAGTTGTAGTTTTTGAAATCTGGCGTGCAGATAATACAATTGTATTTCGATTATCATGTACTAAATTAATAATATCTTTTTGATAATCCCACAAGTCAATAATTTGTTTACCTTGGTCAATTGTAATGATATAAAAATAATTATTAAGAAAGTAAACAACATCATCTCGACACTTTAGATATTCTTCCACATGATTTCGTGTGAAAGGTATCTCTTGTCCAACACGTTTTAATTTAGGATTATTTTTATAATTAAGTACTGGTACTGGTGCAGACATAGAATCACCTTTTTAGAAATGGATAAATAATATAAGTTATTTTAATATTTATTTCAACCAAGGCTTTAATGTCAAAAGCAAATATACATTTTAATCATTACCAATATCAAGGAGAGCAGGACTTAGTACAGGACTTGCATGATGAGATCATACAAATTGTAGGCATCAATATGTCTTATCTACCCAAAGAACATTTCAATTACGATCTGATCATGGGTTCTGATAATGACCAAAGATTTAATCACGCCTATCTGATTGAGATGTTGATGGAAGAAACTGATGGCTATGTTGGTCAATCATTACTCGGTAAGTTTGGTTTGCAAATTGAAGAAACAATGAATTTGATTGTTTCAAAAAGAAGATTTGATGAGACAAGTATTCCAGACCGAAAGCGACCGCATGAGGGTGACTTGATCTATATGCCAACAGATTCAAGATTGTATACAATTACATATGTTGATTATCAACAACCAGGATTTATGCAAGCTGGTATCTTTCCTAACTATCGGCTATCATGCGAATTGTATACACCAAGCCATGAGCAGATTGAAACGAATGTTAAAGTAATTGATCAATCAGACCAAGAAATTTATAGTCTTGACATACCAATTGAAAACGTTACAGGTAAGTTTGCAAGAAATGAATTTGTTGTTGGTGAGAGGTCAGGATACAAAGGACAAGTGCATAAGTTTATGCCAAGAAAGAAAGTTCTTTCAGTTCGTAACCTGAACGGTTTGTTTGAACCGAATGAAATTATAACAGGTGACTCAAGTGGTGCAACTGCAAATGTTAATACAATTGTTGAACATTTGTCACATCAAAATGAAGAAATTCAAGCATTGCAAACAAACAATCAATTGCTTGATGAAAGCACAACACTTGTTGAATGGGATCCAAATAATCCACTAGCATAACAGAGATATGTTTTTTAGTAAAAATGTTGATGAGCAAGACCAGTATCACCAAACAATAAGAAATCTGGTTGTTGTTATAGGATCATTGTTTTCAAAAATGGTTCTTGTCCGTAAGAATCATAAGTCAGGTGACATTGAAGAAAAGATTGTAGTACCAATTAGCTTTGCAAATCGTGATAAGATGCTTACTTTAATTCGTGATGCACCTGCTGTTGAAGATAAGAATACAAACTTAACACTACCAAGAATTGGATTTTCGTTTGATGGTTTGTCTTATGATAGTCAAAGACAATTACCTAAAACAGGTGGAAGAGGACGACCAACAAACGAACAAAAAAACAAAAAAGATGTGCTTGTAATGTACAATGGAGTGCCGTATAATTTTGAATTTACAGTTTCAATTCTTGCTAAATATGCAGAAGATTTAACACAACTTGTTGAAAAAATCTTACCGTATTTTACACCAAATTTGAATGTGACATATCGTGCAATACCTGAATTAAGTATTGACATTGATGTGCCGATCATGTTGAATGGTGTAACATGGACAGATCAATATGAAGGCCTACAGGAGAGAAGACTACTTACCGCCGACCTTGCTTTAACAGCAAAATCATATATCTTTCCGCCGATTAAAGATTATCCTAGAGTAAATACAGTATTTGTGGAGACACATACTTTAGGAAAAATTGGAACTGAAGATTTACAAAAATCTCGTAAGAAAGCCCTTTATCTTGAACAACGAATGCCGATTGCTACTGAAACTTCTGGAAGTTTACAGGATGAAGAAGCAAGTTCTGCTTTGAATGATCCTATTGCAAATGAGCATAGCTTAGTTAAGATTTATGGTTATGATGAAAATGATGATTTTGGTTTCAAAACTTTTGTCTATGAAGGCTCAAATTATGACGAAGAGCATGAAAGAGAAGAGGCTTGGAAAAAAGAAAACCCATAAAGGAGAATTAAAATGAATTTATTTTTGAAATGGTGGCTACTCATCACACTCACACTCACAGGTTTAGGTGTTGCAACCTATTTTAACTTTTTGAATTTCATGTATGTGCATGACTTTACAAAACTCTCTGTTGCAATTCTAAGTATATTCGCCGCCACCAGTGTTGTGATTGGATATAAATTATGGAAAAGTTCAGTTAAAGGAGACGAAAAATATACTTATGATCGGGAATGGTTTGTGAGTGAAATGGTAATTACTTTAGGCATGATTGGAACTGTTATCGGATTTATTTACATGCTGTACTCAGTTTTTTCAAATTTAAATATCAACGATACTTATGCCATTCAGGAAAGTTTAACACAAATGGCAAGCGGTATGGGTACAGCATTGCTTACAACATTGGTTGGGTTAGTAAGTAGTGTTCTTATTAAAAGTCAACTGGTAATGGTGGAATCATATGTTAAAGTACAGTAGTAATCTTGCATTTATTGATCTTCTTTTCAACTTAATTTTGGGATTTGCATTCCTTTTCATCGTTGCATTTCTTCTAATTAATGATCCAACGGAAACAGCAGACATTGAAGCAAACGTTGAATACATGATCACAATGAGTTGGGAAGGAGAAAAAGATATTGATTTAGACCTATGGATTGAAGGCCCAAGTGGTCTTGTAGGTTTTCGGGATCCCTCACAAGGATTCATGAACCTTGACCGAGATGATTTAGGACATCGTACGGATACAATTTATGCGGGCACGGATAAGATGGAAGTTGTTCATATCAATCAAGAGATTATCAACATTCGTGGTTACCAAGCTGGTGAATATGTAATCAATGGACATTATTTCTTTACAAAGGAACCAAAAGAAAAGAGGCGGACAGTTGCCGAAGTTAAAGTGATTAAGTTGAATCCTTTTGAAGAAGTTTGGCAAGGAACAAAAGAGTTTGAATTTCGTGGACAAGAACTTACCTTTGTTCGCTTTGACATGACACCTGAAGGACGTTATACAAACATGCATGATTTGCAAAAGCATCTTGTAATGAAACCTGATGGTACTGGACCTGGCACAGGTTGGGTAACTTTACCAAATGATTCAAATCGTAATACAAGAGGCTCTGGACCATCCGGTGCCGTTACGCAACAAATGCAAATTAATAGTGATCCAGTTTATGGAGGCATAGGAGGACCATGACTTACTTAATTATTTTAGCGATATTTTTAGTTTCATTATTTTTGTGGCTGATGATTGATGTGCGTAAAAGTGCCCACATGCTGTACATCATTCCTCTAACAATTTTGTTCACTGGTGGAAGTTACTTCTACATTGATTCATTGTTTGGGTATCCAACTTCATTAACAAATGAAAAGAAGTTCATGCTTGTTTCTTATATACCAGATGAAACAGGTGATAATATTTTCATGTGGGTAATGCTTGAAGGTGATGCAAAACCTAAGGCAATTCAAATACCATATTCACAAGAGAAACATAAGGCTCTTGCTGCCGCTACTGAAGGTATGAAAAAAGGTCGCCAATTTGTTGGTGAGTTTGATCCTGAACTTTCGGGTGAAGAAAATGAGGGACAAGAAGGTGATCCGGGAACGAACAGTGAACAACATGCAGGTGGCACAATCAAATCAAAAGGTGGTGGTTTTGCTCTACTTGAACTTGATGTAGAAGCCACACTTCCGAAAAAAGCAGGCCATGAAGAATACGAAGATTGAGCCAATTGAAGTTTCAAACGAAGTACCTGTTGAATTCATCGAAGAAGGTGCGGAAAGAAAACTTCAAAAAGTTGAAAAGTACAACGCAATTACACCATACGAGGGTGCAACGTCCTCGGATGAAGATTTTGAATTTGCTCAAGATACAATCAAAGAGACAATTTTAAAATCAAACGAAGTTTTACAGGAACTAGGTCAAGCTGCCATTCTCAATGAGAATGGCAAACTCTATGAATCATATTCTCAACTGATGAAAAATATCATCGATGGTTCATCTGCTCTACTTGATCTACATGTAAAACAAAAGAAAGTAAAAGAAATAAAAGAGAAGCTCGAGCCTTCTCAAACCAACACTCAAATAAATAATATAGTTGTTGGTTCAACAAAAGATCTTCTTGACATGATTGAAAACAAGATAAAAGATTAAAGACCTGCCTTTCGTATTGTTTTTGTTAGCAAAGTATAAATAGAATAAGTACAACATTTTCTTTCATCATACAATACAAAAAGAATTATGGCCGACACCATTTCTAAAATACTCATTAAAAGTTCTTTAGTAACTGATACTCCCTCCGCAAGTGACCTTGAACGAGCAGAACTAGCTTATTCATACTCATCAAATCGTCTATTCATTGGACATCCAGATGGCAATCAATCACCAATGGTGATTGGTGGTACAAAATTCCTTGAACTATTTGAAACTATTCTTGATGATGATGGCACAATCAACTCTGGTCAAGTATTATCAAACAGAGTAATTGTTGCTGGTGAAGATCGTGATCTTGATTTTCTGGATATTGGTGTATTAAAAGTTGCTGGTAGAGAACTCGCCACAAGATTTATTGATAAAGTAACCACATCAAATGCATTTAGTGATGTTAGCCATACACAATTGGCAACAGCACAAGCAACAAAAGAATATGTCGATCAAAGAACAGAAAGATTTTTACTTAACTTTGACGAAGAATCGATACAAGAAGCACAAATTCTAATTGCTGATGCGAACAATCGTTTTGAAAATCGAACGATTACTGGTGATGTTATTCTAAGTTCTGATGGTTTTACAAAAATTCGTGATGGTATCATTAAGAATGAAATGCTCAAGAATGCATCGATTCTTGTTGGTACTCAAGAAGTTAAACTTGGTGGTAGAATTATCATCAACATGAATGAAGATACCTCTGGTATTCTTCGTGTACATCGTGGTGGTATTGGTCGGTCACACCTCGAGAAACATCAAGTTGTTTTAGGTAATGAACTTGAAGCAGTACAAACATCAAGCAATTTTATATTTGATACAATTGAAAATAAGTTGTACATCAACGAAAGAGCCGAAATTACTCGACATCTTTCAATTGGCGAATCTCTTGAAGTTGCAGATAGTTTCTTTGCTACTGCAGATTCAATTCGTTTTCACGATTATTTTAAAGTCGATCATACAGATAAATCTGTCAACATCGATGCTGATAATTTATCTATTGATGCCGATATTGATCTCACAAGTAATTTAATTGTTGCGCATACAAACACATTTGATTTGTTTGCGAAATCAACAAATCTTTATGGTGATTCTCTTTACATCTCGGCAAATACTGTTACTGTCAGTAAAGCACATACAACATTTGACGGTGAAGTTATTGTTAATGGTAAGAGTACGGTCAATGGTGATACAATTGTCAATGGTAAATCAACAATCAACGGCGATAGTACAATCAATGGTGATGTACAAGTTAACAGTGATAATGTAAATATCTCCTCTTCAACAGTTACTGTAGTTGATGGTGTAGTTACATTTAACAATGATGTTGATTATAATGGTGATACAATCACTGTATCAAGTGGAACAGTTACAACTGTCTATGGTGATGTTGATATTCAAAATCAATTAATATCATTCAATACTTTACAGTATGAAGTTGATGGTACAAGAATTGATTTTAATAGTATTGACTTTGAAATCTCAAACGGTACCCATACAACGATTCAAGGTGATAGTACAATCAATGGTAAAACGAATTTTACTGGTGATATTCTTATTGAATCGAATAATGTTGAATATAGTCTTGGTACACTCACAAAATTTGTTGGTCCAGCAATCTTCAATAATGATATTTCTATCGTCAATGATCTAATATCGATCGATGCAAATGAATTTGAGGTCTCATCGAATACAAGATCAGTGTTCAATGGTATAACGATCTTTAATAATGTTTCTCAACTGAATGGTGAGTTGTTTGAAATCAGTCCATTCACAGAAACAATTTACAAAGGTACTGTTGAATTTCAAAACCTAACAACTTTCAATGCAGACTCAACATTCAATGAAGGTATCTATGTCAATAGCAATTTATACCTATCTGCAGATACAAATCTAAGTAGTGATGCAACTTCACAGTTCCGTGGTGAGACAACTTTTGACAATAAGGTTTCCATCAATGATGAGCTTACAGTCACAGCGCCTTCAGTTTTCAACAACATTGTTGAAATCAATGATGCAACCACAATCAATGCACCAACGGTTATCAATGACATAACAACAATCAATGATGCGACCACCATCAATGCACCACTTCGTGTAAATGATAATGTCAGCATTCGTGAATCGCTCACCATTGAGAAAGATTTGATTGTTGAACGTGACCTATTCGTTCAAGGGAACACCGTTCAGATTGACGTACAAACGATGGTTGTTGAAGATAACATCATCGTAGTTGGAAAGAACAATGAGGCGGATGCTGTTGATTTGGGATTTGCTGCAAAGTACAAGTATGAAGGTGTTGATGCATATGCCGGTATCTTCCGTGATGCTGCTGATAAGAAATTCCATCTCTTTCGAAAATATGATACCGAACCTGGTATCACAATGGGCAACTATGAACTTGCCACTTTAGTTGGTGACTTTGAAGCAAATCAGGTATTGATTGAATCTGGAACGATCAGTGATGTAACAATGCATCGTCCAGAAATCCACAAGGCAACATTGATTGATGCCAAGTTAGAAGGTACAGTCATTCATAATTTGTCAGCAACTGCGGCATCAATTGATCATTCAACCGCTAATGATGTTTACATCAAGAACAGTGTTCTTCAATATTCTGATGTAAAACATTCAGAGTTAGATACCATCACATCAGTAAACTTTACAGGTACAGATACCTATTTGACTGATGGCTGGGTGAAGAACTTTGACATCTATGATTCAAGAGCAAACAATTTCACTGCCACCAATGTTTACATAACAACTGGTACAATTGATGATTTTGATGTTGATGATATTCGTGTTACCAATTTTGATTTAAAGCATGGTGATATTTTCAATGTTGATATTGATAATGTAAGAGCAAACAATCTCACCGCAACAAACGTATATCTGTTTGATGGTACTCAGTACAACTTTGAAATTGAGAAAACCATTTCAAAGAACTTTACCGGTACTGATACATTTTTGACAAAAGGTACAATTGAAGATTTCGAACTTACAGATATTCGTGTCCAGGATTTCGATCTCAAGAATGGTAAAATTTGGAATGTTGAAATTGAAAAGATTTCATCCGCAAATGATGTCACAGTCACCAACTTTGATTTAAAGCATGGTGATATTCAAGATGTTGATGTTGAAGATATGCGAGCCAATAATGTTGTATCAACAAATACGCATTCAACATTTGGTCACATTGAAACATTTACTGCCAATAATATCACAACAACCAACTTTGATTCGAGACAGGGATATCTACAGGATATTGATGTTGAGGATATGAGAGCAAATGGTGTTGTTGCAACAAACTTGAATCTGGATCATGTTGTAGCAAACGATGTGACCACAACAAACTTTGATTCAAGACATGGCTATCTTCAGGATATTGATGTTGTTGATATGCGGGCGGAAGAGGTCAAGGCAAAGTTTGTCGAATTAGATCAAGTCACTGCAAATGGCGTGACAACCACCAACTACAAATCATATCACGGTTATCTTGAAGACACCGATGTTGAAGATATGAGAGCAAATGGTGTTGTTGCTACGAATTTAGATTTAGACCATGTTGTAGCCAATGATGTAACAACAACCAATTTTGATTCAAGACATGGCTATCTACAGGATATTGATGTTGAGGATATTCGTGCAAACAATGTAGTTTCGACAAATGTACATTCAACCTTTGGACATTTAGAAACATATACACAAAACAACATTACAACAACCAACTTTGATTCGAGACAGGGATATCTACAGGATATTGATGTTGAGGATA
>Ga0222716_10002824_pt1 | contig 14067 bp, 13 predicted proteins | sample C33_13DmetaG_FD_165044 | JGI IMG/M metagenome (GOLD analysis project Ga0222716, IMG submission 165044) | Estuarine water microbial communities from San Francisco Bay, California, United States - C33_13D | ecosystem: Environmental > Aquatic > Marine > Unclassified | place: USA: California... | reverse complement strand
GCTCCTTCTTTGATCATGCCGCCGGGGATATCGAAGTCGGCAATGGTGGCCGAGATACCCGGGGGCAGGTAACCTGGTATGGGGGTGGCATCGATGCAGACGACTTTGTCGTTGGGTTGGAAATGGCTCATGTTACTTGGTATTTGAGGTTCTATTTTTATGGTTAATATAATTTTGTTTGGGCTTTGGTTTTTGCGGCAAATTTGTGGCGTGAATTTGCTGGTTTAGGTCATGAAATAGGCGAACTGTTTTCCGGCGTATTCGATTTCCGCTACTACGATGACGCATTGTTTCATACGAATACGATATTCTTGTGAGTCAACCAGGACGAGGGTGCCTAGGTTCTTGTAGGGGGTGACGTCGATTTTTTCAGAGATCATCGACTGAGCGAGGCTCTGCAACTCCTCTGTGGTTGTTAGTTTTTCTGACATGGTATGAATTGGATAAGTGTGGGGTATTTGTTTGTTCAGTGGTTGCATTAGCTCAGCATGCCATGCTGTTGTCGGGCTTGATGCGGGCAAACAGCAAGTCGCGCTTGCGCATGGCTTTGGTTATATCGTTTGTCCTTAAGGACATTCGGATACGTTCCTTCTGATAGCTGTCATTGTGCAGCGTGAAATGACACCACCAGGTGCCGTTGTTATTCCAAAGATGGTGGAGGGGATTGGCAGCGTCGATACGGACGGCCAGTTGTATGCTCTGTTGTGTTGTCGTATTAGTCATGATGTTTGTTTTGGGATTAGTTGTTGTCTTCTGATGCCTCGAGAAGGTGGCTAAAATTTTCAGTCATTGAGGCATCCGTATTGGCCATGCGGCCATACCAGGCTCTGCCTTGAGCGAGTTTTTCTTCAGCCTTTACAAGTTGTTGGCTGAGATCGAGTAGATGGGCTGAATGTAGATTCAGATGGTTTAGCTCCGCGAGCAATTGCCCGTTGCGGTCTTCATGCTCCCGGTAAGCGATAGCGATGGAATCTGTAGTTCCGTCGATCGTTATGGTGCCCTGTGCAAAGGCTGCTTTGTTTTTCTTTTTCATGATGTGTCTTTTTGTTTGAACACATCAGGAGTTTTGCCCGCCTCTTGTGAGAGGTGGCACCAAAAACAAACGACCCGACCTGAAGTGTATCAGGCCGGGTCGTTTAAATCCGGTTGGAAAATTCGTTCGATTTAGATGTTTAGTCTAAATCGCACATCGTGACAGCCGAACCGAAGTTCATCGTCATCTAGGCACCTTGGCTTTTCCAGGCCAGGTTGCCGGACCCCGAAAGGTCGCTCCTGATGTTGTAAGCACTATGCGTAATCAGGATCGAAAAATCAAGAGGCAAATGAGAAACGGTGTGTCATAGGACGCCTGCCGAATGATTTTTTGTTGCCCAAATAATAAGATTAATATCTGGAGTGTTGATGACTGACGAGGCTAGAAAATGCTCGTCCAATCAAATTCTAAAAACTATCATATAGGCGAATCATGAAAATTGAACGATCCATTCGAGTCATTTTAGTAGTGTTGGTATTATGGGCACTGCTCCCGATCAATCCCTATGGTTATTACCAGTTGTTGAAGGTGGTTGTCTGTATGGGATGTTCATATCTTGGGGTGAAGACTTGGAGTGCTACTAAGGGAAGGGAGCTCGCTTGGCTGTATATTACTGCGGCGGTGATCTATAATCCATTGGTTCCTCTTCACTTGGGGCGTCCGATCTGGACACTTGTCAATATTCTGACGGTCGCTATGCTTGTTGTCATTGAGTTGAGATTGCGCAAATCATAATCCAGACTAACTGGAGATATTACCTTGAAGTCAGTCATTGATATGAAAATTGTTCTGGCCGCTATAGCCATTCTTTTGAACTTGATCTCGGTTCTGCCGAGTGTCGGCGAGGGGACTCAATTCTCAAATGGGGATATTCATGCCGAAGCGAGAAAAACTCACTGGCTAACAATCAGTGGTAATATCCGCCACAACAAAAGCTGCCGATGGTATCATAATAGCAAAGGGCGCCCGTGTCGCAAGGATGAGGGAAGAGCTTGTAAGAAGTGTGGGGGGTGATGCTTTCGTGGTCTTGTTTTGTCTTGATTTCTGTTTTTAGAGTGTATTGGGTTCGGGTATGAGTGATTTTTCAAAAGTTGACTTATTTGATTTGGCACGCTTTGTGAGTGCGCAGGAGCAAGATTATCAAAAAGCCCTGTCAGAGCTGAAAAACGGTCGTAAAGAGACTCACTGGATTTGGTATATATTCCCTCAAATTGACGGGTTAGGGGTTAGCTCGATTGCTCAGAATTATTCTATCAAGAGCCTGGAGGAGGCTAAAGCCTATTTGTCTCACCCTGTTTTAGGTCCCCGGTTGGTGGAATGTGCAGAGGCTCTGCGCGGAGTGGATGGGAAGACCGCACGAGAGATCATGGGATCGCCGGATGATCTGAAGCTCAAGTCGTCCATGACTTTGTTTGAGCTCGCAGATGAGTCTTTGGCAGTGTTTAGCCAGGTTTTGGAGAAATACTATGGTGGGGTTCGTGATGAAAAAACGATCTCTTTGGTAGGGTCTACACCTTACTAAAGGGCGGGGGGTAACTATCTAATCGATCATCTTATGCAAGTCTTGTTGGATGTTGGGGTCTCATGAGTGTAACATCATCAGCAGGTGTATCTACTTCCACAGATATAAAAGGTTTGTTTAATGTCGCGAATATTGAATTTATTATAAAATTGACATGTTGTGGTGTGTCCACTTGAGTAACGTGATATGAGTTTTTCCGAAATCCTGCAATTCAGCGTTCTATCCTCATTATCAGAAGCAATCTACCTACTGTATTCTCTATTGTTTGGCGTAGCTTTTTACTTCGTTTTGTGGGGCTTGAGATGGTCAATTAACAAAAAGTGGAAAGGGGGATCCAAGTGTTTGTATGCTGGCTCATTAGTAGCGGCTGCTTTGGCAGTCTCCTTTTTGGGGGTACAGGGTGCGGAGCAATACATCCAAAAACAAAAGGTGGAATTGCTTAATAGCCTCCGAGATGATGTTGCATGGAGGAGTGATGCTATGACTCGGGCATGGAATCAGCTGGATGTAGCGGATAACCAGTCTGGTTTAAAACACCCTGATGCAGGAGGATCTCAAATTAGGGTCAAGTCTATTGCTCATGTTCAGATATACACTCAGCAAGTAGCAGCCGTTTTAGAAAGTTTGTTGGGGAGTTTGCCCGATTCACCCCCAGGGGTTGAATATCGGACAGAAGAGGATGTTGCGTTACAAATAGCCAATGACAGTAATCAGATCCAATTAATGGAATACCCAGAAGATCTTAGCTTGGATAACTTCCTTGCAGATGAAGTGATGGAAATTCGCGTTGAAGAGCTGTTTGATGCTAAAAACAACGGGGTCGAGGCGAGGGCAGGCTCTCTGAACCAAGCTTTAATTATCATCTTAGCTTTGGTGTTTTTGATTTTCGGTTTTGTAACAATGAGAGAGGCTTGGAAGGATTTAGTTCGCCCTTGCTAGTTAAGACATAGAATTCAAAAATTAGACTATTACCACTATGGAAAACCACTTGTTTATAGGATTGGGCGGATTTGGAGGAAAGGCTTTAGCTGAGATTAAGAAATGCGAATATCTAAATAAAGAGGTTGTCGCAGAAAAGAGCGTCAAACCGAAAATTGGCTATCTCTATCTTGATTCAAGTGATGATGTTAAGTCTGAGTCTCGATGGAAAATTCTAGGCGAAGACGTTAGTCTAGATCCTGTTGATGTCATGAACCTAAAAGATAATGTCATGAATCTAAATGCGGTGGACACATTACCTCATATTAAATCATGGATAGGTTCTCGGGAACGAATAGCCAAATATTTAAAAGGGGCTGGTGAAGGGGTTCCCGGAGCCAATCAAAGACGTCGATTTGGTCGTTTTCTTTTTGCCTCGAATGCGGATACATTTTTGCAGAAGTTGAGAGGGAAGGTCAAGAGAGATGGTAAAGCGGAACATACATTTCATATATTTGCAACATTCGCTGGAGGGACAGGTAGTGGTGCTTTGATTGATGTAATCACGTCGATACGTAATGAATACCCCAACAGTTCGGATTATCCTATTTTTGTATATGGATTTACTACAGACAGGGTTCAGGATAATCCGTCAAACCCGCATTTTTTCTTTGCAAACCAATACTCAGTAATTCGCGATCTAAACAGCTTGATGGTAGGTGAGTATCAACCTCAGGATTTGATGCAAAGGACGGAGGTTGGTGTTAGTGATCAACAACAATATATCAAATCAGTTTACTTGATTACCCCATGTAATAAAAACAGGGTCATTTTTGAGCCAGAGGACCAAGTCAAAATAGTTGGGCATTGGGTATACCAAAAGGTAATGGCTGAGGTATTTGGTTATATTGATGCGTCGACGCAGAAGCTGTTCTCTGGAGAGGATATTTTTGGGGGAGGGTATGATGCCGAACCTGACGCTACTGGGAATAAAGCGAGATCTCTTCGATTTGGTTCTATTGGACTAAAGCGATGGAGTATCCCTGAAGAGCAGACAAAGGAGGCTCTGATGCTTGATTACCTGGAGCAAGCGTTTGAGCAAATGCTGAATAATAATTGGGATAATCAGTATGGTTATCAGGACAGCCCAGCTGTAAACGCACTCGATTTTTCAGAAATGATATCAGTTCTTTCCATTAATAGCGGTGAACAGTGGACTTTGTCTGAGACTCCAAAGTTTCCCACATTAAAGCAGGAATGGGAAAAAGCTGCTGAGGATGTCAATTTACACAATGGCTTGTCCGGAAGCGTTAAAAACCTTGCTAGGCACTTGGAAGATTACAAACATAAAAAGTTTAGACAGTCTGGGACTAAGGGGTATTTTCATGCTCGCATGCAAGGGATAGATAGGGGAGATTCTGAGGAGTTATCTCGTGAATTATCGGACTGGGTAAATCATCAGTGGCAAGAAGGCAAGATGGGCTTGAGTGAAATCCAAGAAAGCTTGAGCAAGCTTAAGGAAGGTCTAGTCATGTATGGTAAAGATTTTCAAAATTCGGAAAAATCTGACAGCGCTCCTAGCATTGATAATTTGGAAAAAAAATGGATATCTCATGCAGATAAAATTGGATGGTTATCCAAAAACTTTAACGCTGAAAAGAGAATGTTTGAGCGTTGTAAATTGGAGATGGTCGATGCGTGCATTGCCGATTCTATAGAGTTAGGTAAGCGCTATGCTGCAGGGTTATCTGAAGCATTAATGGTTAAAATTACAGGGTTGATATCAGCTTTAGATCAAACAAAGGATGTAATTCATACAACGCTAGAAACGGTGAAATCCGATCGGAAGCCATTGCTCTCAAATTTCGATGTTTCTGATAACGATAAATACGCCAAAGATATAATTGAGTTTGACCAAGACGCTTACAATCAGATCTGGCAGGCTATGAGGAAAGATCGGGAGCGTATGGATACTTTGATCCGAGAATGCCGTAAGGGTCTTCTAGACGGTGAAAATTTAGTAACTCTTTATTCTTTAGGGCGTGAAACGATTTACGAAAAGGCAGTTAAAATTGCAGAATCTAAAGTAAAAGGAGGACACGACAGAGCATGTAAAGAGAAGACTCTGGCTGGGAAGGATGTTCTGGGGCGTAATATATGGGGGGTGTTTTCGAAGCAATGGGATTCTGTCTATAAAGGTAGAGTTGAGAAATTCTTGGAAAGTTCTGTTACCCTTGCTCGTCTGTCCAGTGACCCCGATCCGGCTCAATATGATGAGGCTCTTAATCAAACAGGAGAACCGATACCAAGAGAACGTATTATGCTACTAAATCCTCTCACCGAGGGCGATCAAAACAGACGTGATCTTCATCAGAAATTTGGTCAACAAAACTCTCATGGCCGTTTGGTGTTTTCTGATCATGATAATCCATATGAATTGGTTTGCTTGAGTGTAAAATGCATTATGCCTGCTAGGTTGTTGCAAATTGTGCATGATCTACACGGCAAATATGCGAGTTGTATAAAAGAAGAACAATACAGGTATTTTTGTCATCTTGATCCAGCGTCAGAAGATCAAGAGAACCGTCCACATGTATTGAGAAACCTCCACTAGGTCTTATTTGGCTATGCTTCCACATTACAAGTGCACGGATTGTTGTGATCGGTGTCGTCAAAAGGGCGTCTTCACCATAGATGAAAATGCCATAGAAGACTGGACGTGTACATTTGGGGAAGTAGGTTGCCAAAGCAAACTGAAGTTGGTTTCTTGGGCTGAGCTGTATAAGTCCAAACTCATCAAAGGCACTGTAGTTCTTGTCGTGTTATTCACTCTGATCTATTGGGTGACTGGAGGTAGTGAAAGTCGCCAGTTACAAGAGGGTGTTGTTGCACTGCAAAAGGATGTTAAGGATTGGAATGGTGATGTTAATAAGCTTCCTCAGAATAGAGGTTTTGGTGATCCCTATGTTCAGTTGTGGAAAGATAAGGTAGATCGACGCATTGAGCTTTTAGAGGCGACCCCCTCCGATAAAATTAAGCAGGAGCTTGAAAAGCTAAAAGGAGAGTTAGGACGCTTAAATGATGAGCATAAAGAAGCCAACAAACTTAAGGTTCCCGTAGTCAAATCAACAGCTGTTAATACTCAGTATGAAAAGACTCGTAAGGAAGGCAAACAGCTAAGTAATGAAGTTGCAAAATTGAACAATAAGGCACGAATCATTGACGAAAAGCCAATAAAGAAATCGTTAACACAGATAGACCAACAAATCAAAAAAGGTGTTGGAGTGATAATTAGAAAAAGCAAACCTGAAGGTGAAGCCCCAGTTGTTGATTTGGATGCTAGTAAGGCTGATTACTTATCGGCTGTTGATATTGCCAAAACACAAGTAAAGAAAGCGATTATAGCAGAACAAGCTCGCCGCGAACAGATTAGGCGAATTAAGTTAGTCGCTATGGAAATAGCAAAAAAAGAAGAAGCCGCTAAAGCTTATGCTAAACGATTGAAGGAGTGGAATGAGGCAAAACCAGTTATTCGAATATCTTGCTCTTTGGCTATGGAAAAACGCCTCATAGCTCGGCTGATTGAAGGTTATTGTGGAAGTGTGATTGGACCTCTTAAAGACCCCGATAAATCTATTCAACGTAGGTATTTATTAAGCCCATCGAAGTCCATAGAAGTAGGACATACACTCAATGGTGGAGGTAACGATGCGCTTAGCTTTGATTTAGATAGACGAAAAGGTGAAGCATTCATCACCAATGTCATAGCATTAGATGCTATGGTAGCCCTTGTTCCAATGTCACAGCCTGTCAGCAAAATCACTCAATTTGATTTGGAAAAAGTAATGGCGGGCAAAATCAATAATTGGCAATCTCTAGGAGGCTCGAATAGCCCCATACATCTAATTGTTCCGAAAAAAGATAGCGATGAAGGGCAGGTTGTAGATGCAGCTACAAGAGCTTTACTAAATCAAAACACTAGTAAATCAGAGGTTGATTCAGTGGTAGACACACTTGCTGGTAATTCAAGAGCATTGGGAATAGGCGCGTTTCATAATTCAGTGAGTCAAAAAAGATTGATAATTTCATCGAGTAAAAATGATTCCGGATTTGCTCCGACACCATCAACCATACTCTCAGAAGACTATAGATATTCAAAACGTGTTTTCGGTCATAGTAGCAAACAAAGAACGTCTGAGGCTGAGAATTTTATGGAGTTTGTGTTGAGTGATAAGGGACAAAAGGTTGTAGCCCAAGCAGGCTATATCGACCTGAGACCAGGTGAAATAGTATATCCCAAACCTCCGCAGTATATTGAAGATGCTATCGGCGCAGATAAGATTTTAGCCGCCTACAAGGTAAATTCAAACTTTAGGTTTTCCCTCAACAGCTCTGATTTGGATATTAAGGCAAGGGCCGACGTTGAGCGCATTAAAGATAGCTTAACACTACATCTTAGCAGGAAGAAGGAGTGCTTGCTGGTAGGTTTCACCGACAATCAAGGAGCGGTAGATTACAATATGAACCTATCCCGTAAGAGGTCATCGCACGTGTCTAAACGGGTAGTCTCACAGTCTGTTCAGGGATTGGTTAAGACCTATGGGTGTGGATTGGAGTGGCCTATTGCTGATAACGAGACTGAGCGAGGTAAGGCACAGAACCGACGGGTAGAAGTTTGGATAATTGAAACAAGATGATACAAGAAATAATTGGGTTTAACGTTCCTACTTTAATTGGACTACTTTTTGTAGTCGGCGCAGGGTTTCAAATTTGGGCGATACTCACTTATCAAAAAGAATTTGGATATGCTGAGACTCTTAGGGATATTATCCAAGGTTTCTTGGATCAACCGGGCAAGGTAGAGCCGAAGAAGTCCTCTGAGCTGTTGGAAGATCAATCTATTGACCCTGAGAGCATGGTCGGCAATCGTGTCAGGGAAATTGAAATTTTCTCTGATTATGCAGGGATGGTTGCGCTCCATGATCTTGGTGCCGTAGCAGCTGAAACCGATGCAGGCAAGCTGAGAAACGCTTTCCCAGGCACTCTTATAGCCTCGCTGCTGGTTCTTGGTTTAATGGGGACCTTATGGAGTTTAAGGGAAACACTCAGTAGCGATGAGCTGAGGCAATTCGTCCAGAAGGATGGCAGCATTTCAAAGGTATTAGTTACCCAAGCATCAGACGGAAATACAGGCAATGCCAACGATGAAGCTATAGAAAAGGACATGAATACACCGGCTTTTCAGAAAGCGTTGGGTAATGTTGTGTCCGGATTCGGTGACGCCTTCATGGCAAGTATATGTGGTGTGTTGGGCACTATTCTATTAATTTCAATTCGGGTTGCTGTAAGAGCTAATAGAGAAAAATGTTTTGCAGAAATTGAAAAGTTAGCCATAGAACAATTACTACCCTACTACATTGAGCCAGAGCAGACGGCTTTGAAGAGAGCTACTGATATGTTGGATCGTGGGGCTATTCATTACAGAGAAGCCACCCGTGACATGCAGAAGCAGTCCGACCAGTTGCAAGGTTCCATTAATCAACTGACAGCATCAACCAATGAGGCCAATAAGGTGTTCGGGCCCGAAGGAGCCGTTGTTTATCAACTATCTGAATTCACCAAAGCAGCCAGTCGTTTTAACTCAAATGCTGACAACGTGGCAGCTGCTGTAGATAGCTCTACAACGGTGATGAAGGCTTTGATTGTGGACTGCAACAAGTTACTTCAATCTCTTGAACAAAAGACTCAGGCGCAAAGTGAACTGCAAATAGCCACTGGTAAACAGTTGGAAGGAGTTATTCAAAAACTGGAAAAGACGATGGTTCAATCGAATGCCGCCTTGTCTAAAAATATTACTAAGCTAGCTGATTCAAATACAGGTGTCAAGGAATCGCTAGAGCAACAATCTAAAGCTCAGTTAAAAGCTCTGAATGATGTTACTGTAGATTTGTTTAAGCGCTTGTCTGAAACATTTAAATCTTTGGGTGAGGATAATGAGTCATTGATCAATCGATTGATTAAATACACCAATGAGCACAACAAAAAGAATGATTCCGTCCAGGAAGATCTAAATAAGATGATCAAAGGTATAAGCTCATCTATAAACGGGCTAGGTGATAAAAATAAAGAGTTCGTTGATGCTCTTGTGGCTCAGAGTAAAGACTCATCAGAAAGAAGAGAAACTGGGTTGAGCGCTTTTGGAACTCAAATTAGAGAACTGAAAACTACCGTTGATAGCTTCACTCAGAGCAATACCGAAACATCAGGCAAGTTGCTTAAGCACCTCCAGGATAGTGATGAAAGCAGTATCCCTAAACAAAAGGAACTTAATGAACTCATCGCAAAGCTTTGTGATAAACTCGACAATCTCAAATTAGAGTCTGGGGATAAAGAGGAAAAACATTGGTGGGGAAAGAAGAAGTAGGCCTAGGAACAATAATCATAAGGTATGAGATACCGAAGGAATACAGAGGAAACCAATTTTTGGGCTGGCTATGCTGATTGTATGCTAGCCCTGTTTATGATTGCCTTGGTTTTATGGATTCTGAGTGCGGGAATAACTGCTTTCACGGATAGTAAATTGGCAGGCGTTGTGGATGAAAATGAACGCTTGAAAAAAGAGAATGCTAAACTGCGTGAGGATATTGAAAAAGATTCTGACTGGTATGTGGAGTATCAGAAGAAGCTAAAAGAGCTTAAGAGACTGAATGAACGGATAGCTATGATGAAAGCATTACCACCAAAGGTTAAAGCATTGGAAAGTAAGCTTTCTTTGGCTTCTGATTGGTATAAAAGGTATGCTGAACTGAATAATATGAACGTGGTTCAAGTTCAGGCAAGGCAAAAGCTAGAAGAGGAGGTAGCCGCTGTTGACGTAAACAGCGTTGAGAACGCCAAAGTCATAGATAGTTTTATTGGGAGGGTAAATAAGCTGAAGGATGATAATACTAGGTTGGTAGAAGCCAATAATGGGCTAATTGATGATAATGCCGATTTAAAGAGGTGGAACAATGCATTGCTAAAGAAAAACGAGAAGGTGTTGGTTGAGATTGCAGGGACAGGAGAAACGTTCGAATCAGGCAATGCTGTTATAAATTCAGATTTTCGTGAAAAATTAGAAGGTCCTGAGGGGCCCTTCGCTAATATGGCTTCCCAGCTAAAAAAGCGTGACGGGAATAATGTAATTCTTGAAATCATAGGTCATACTGATGGTGAGCCCGTCAGTAAAAGTAAACGTAAACTCGGGAATTTAGATGACAAATTGCCAGATTATCTTACAAAAAATAATTTTGATGTTAGGGCGCTTATTCCTGGATCGAATAATGATATAGGATTACTCAGAGCCTTGGCTATTAAGAAGGCTTGGTCTTCATATGTTAAGAAACAGCCTAATAACGCTAAGATGAGATTAGTCGATATTTATTGCTACTCTGCAGGTCAGACGCAGCCTGTAAATGGGAATTTGAAACTGCCAGACACTTATTCGATTAAAAACGCAGCATCACGTAGAATTGAAATGCGACTTCGGAACCTTGATTAGAGGTAGCTCTGTTAATTAAATGATCACGAATCATGGCTAAGAAAAATATCTATAAACCTCTAGTATTGATGACCTTAATGCTATTGCTGCAACCTTTATTTTCGGCGCCATCCAGTAATGAATTGGTTGCCTATCCTGCAGTCATGCAGAAAAATCAAGCGTGGGCCGATGGAGACAGCTTTCTTGTGGTCCTAGACGACAAAGGAAAAGAGAGGGTTGAAACAATTCGACTCTACTATGTGGATTGCCCGGAGACCGTTGCTAATGGTGATTCTGGAAAGCGTCATGTGAGGACTCAGTATCGGTATTTTGGACTAGAGAAGGGAGTGGATGCTATTCTTGTTGGTAAGCAGGCAAAAGCACGTTCGGAGGACCTTCTTGCGAAGCCGTTTGTTGTGCATACCACTGGGGCTCGTGCCATGGGCAGGTCAAAGAAGCCGAGGATTTACGGAATGGTCACTCTTTCGGATGGAAGAGATCTCGCCGCAGTGCTTGTGCAAGAAGGGTTAGCTCGTGTGTATGGCGTGAAAAAAACAAGGCCTGATGGCACTAGATCGAGTGAGTATGAGCAGTATCTCAAAGATCTTGAATTAGGCGCAGCAGTACTGAAAAAAGGCGCTTGGGCAAAAAGCAACCCAGCAAGAGTTGTCGAACTTCGCGCTAGAGAAAGAGCAGAAGCTAAGGCCCTCGATGACGTGGTCGAGGGAGGGTTGTTTTCATCGCTTACTGAGGAGGATCCAATCAATTTGAATACTGCGACACTTGAAGAACTTAAGCAGCTTCGGGGGGTTGGTGATGTGATGGCTAAGCGAATCATTTCTGCTAGGCCATTTGACAAGATCGAAAAACTTAAAGCTGTTGAGGGTATCGGCGATAAAACTTTTGATAAAATGCGCCCTTTTGTGAAAGTGGGAAAAGGTAAGTAGCAGTTGGTTTTCGTTTTGTGAAATTCCTCGCGCGCTAGTAGTATGGGACATTCTTTGGGTGATATTATGTTGGCTATAGATATTTGGTTGTGTTAGTATTTTTGCCATGAGCGGATTTAGTGGAGGTGGAAAAGTGCAGATGCGGCGTATTTATACCATTGTGGAAGCGGTCAAGGGTGGGGGGTATCCAAACTGCAGGAGCTTGGCAGATCGACTAGAAGTGACTCAGAAGACGATCCAGAGGGATGTGAACTTTATTAGGGATCAGTTGGAGCTGCCCCTTGAATATAATAAGGGGATGCATGGTTATGAGTTTACCAGTGACGTGACGAACTTTCCGGTGTTTGAGGCCCAGGTGGAAGATCTAGCTGCTATGTTTCTAGCTCGTCATGCAATGAAGAGCGTGAAGGGCACGAAGCTGGCGGAAGCTTTAAAGCCGGCGTTCGAGCGGTTAACGAGGCAACTTGACGGCCAAGTCAATATGAACTGGGCGAGTATGGATCAGGTGTTTACTGTGAAGGAGGCTGGTGTGGTCGATGCGGATCTTACTCTGTTTGGTAAACTTGCCGAGGCGGTCCTCAATCAACATGAAGTGAGTTTTTCCTACCGCAAACTAGGGGATAAAAAATCGATCAAGCGACGATTGCGGCCGTATCACGTCGGTGAGATCGATGGAGGATGGTATGTGGTGGGGCATGACAACATGCGTGATGGGCTAAGGACATTTGCCATTCAGAGAATCAAGGGGCTAAATGTTCTGAAAACAACTTTTGAGCGGCCGGCAGACTTTCAGATCGGGCAGCACCTCGGGGGGAGTATCGGAGTCTGGGATCATAATGAGGCTGCACCAGAGGAGATTGTTGTGGTAGTGACTGGCTGGATGGCCCGTATCGTCCAGGAACGGCTCTGGCATCCCACGCAAACGACCCGAGCACTTGATGACCACGGAGAAAAAGTGGAGCTGAGGATGCAGCTAGGTAATCTAGAAGAGGCAAAGTATCTAATCCTGAGCTGGGGTCGTGATGCTCTGGTTGTGAAACCAAAGAAGCTGCGTGATGCAGTGAAAAAGGAAGCCGCTGCTGTGGTGAGAGCATACCGCAAGTAGTGCTCATGGACAGTTTCTAAGCTAGAAGATAAAGGTGGACTCTAGCAAGGTGGAAGTTGCGGTATTTATCGTTAGTTTACCAAATTAGGTTTTGGTGCTGTGGTCGCCAAGGTGGTCTAACTTGTCCATGACCTCTTGGAGTTGATTGCGGAGGACCATGATGCATTCGTCACGCTCGAGTGTTGCGATTCCTTGGTCATCGTTGCGTTTGAGGAGCTCGTGGAGCTGGCGGTCGGCAACTTCTTTTTGGGCTTCGTCCATACCATTGACGACAATGCCGATGAGGAGGTTAAGCATGATCATGGTGCCAAGCATGACAAAACTAACAAAGTAGGCAGCTCCGATCAATGGTTGTGCCTTGGAGGTGATGTCCATGCCGGCGGTGCTTTGGTTATAGCCTGCGTAGCCCTCAGATCCGTAAATCTGGATGTACATGACATCGGTCCAGTCTTCTAGGGTGACTACGCGGAATAGGGAGAGCAGTGAGGTCCATAGGTCTCCGAAGTGAATTGGGTCATTTTCGCGGAAGAGGATGACACCGACAACGGCGTAAACATAAAACAGAATAAAGATGAGGATGGAGACATAAACCATGGAGGGGAGGCTGCGCATGAGGCCTGATACAATCACTTGGAGGCGCGGTATGGCGGTGATGAGTCGCAGCACACGAAGGAGCCGAAATAGGCGCAGCACGGCAACGTAGCCACCGCCGAAGGGAAGGAAACATACAGCGACGATTATGAAGTCGAAGACGTTCCATCCGTTGTTAAAGAACAACCATGGTTTCGGGGCTTTGGCGGTCATTTTGAGTAGGATCTCAATGGTGAATATGCCAAGGATGATGGTGTCTAGGGCGTTTAGTAGTGGTGCCCATCTGGTTTCCATTTCAGGGAAGGTTTGGATGCCTACGAGGACGCCCGCGCAGACGATTACAAGGATGATGGCACGCGAAAATAGTTTCGATTGTACGATGCTGTTTGCGATCCTGACGGGTGAGTAGTTTTTAGCTGATAGTTCTCCGAT
>Ga0222716_10002822_pt1 | contig 14069 bp, 19 predicted proteins | sample C33_13DmetaG_FD_165044 | JGI IMG/M metagenome (GOLD analysis project Ga0222716, IMG submission 165044) | Estuarine water microbial communities from San Francisco Bay, California, United States - C33_13D | ecosystem: Environmental > Aquatic > Marine > Unclassified | place: USA: California... | reverse complement strand
CAGTTTCGATAACCTCTTTAGGTTTCTGTGATTTTTTACCAATAGTTTTAATTGCTATGGCATTACCTAAAGCGTTGTTAATATAGTTTACACCAAACTCTACTGCATTAGGATATAATTGTCTTAGTGTATTTTTCTCACCATACTTAACATTAAATCTTATAGGGGTGTCAATGATTTGTTTTATTCTATAATTAAACTCTAAATGATTAGCAGCTTTAATGCCACCTTCTACATATAATTTTATAGCTAAGTTATAATCATCAACATTTTTTCTAGCAGATTCTGTTCCAAATATGTTTGTTCCTTTTGTTCCTAAGAAACCTTGAACTGTTTCTTCTTTAACTGTTCTTCTTTTTAATTTTCTTAAATTGAATCCTTGTTCTGCATATAGTTCATCTGCAATTTGTTTTATTTTTAGACCTATCTCTTTCTTTCTTCCTCTGTACAAATGTTCTGTAACAGTTTGGAATGCAGTAACAGCATCATCTGAATAGGTGCTTTTTTGTGGCATCTTATAGTTTACAATGTACTCATTACCTAATTCTTTTTGTAATCTTTCCATTAATCTTTTAGCAGTAAACTCAGTAGAAGCTGGAAGTGCCTGTTCTAATACACCACCTTTTGTCTTAACATATACTCGATAGTTTCCTACAAATATATGTGGAAAATAGTTTGGTCTTCTTGGTATCATTGATACACTTTTAGAACCGGTCTTTTTTATTTGAGTGTTATAGTACTCTCTTACTTTTTCAAATCCATTAATGACATCTCTGTAAGCCAATGACTGTTCTTTATTAAGACCTAACTCTTGTAGATATCTATCTGTAGCTATATCATTTTTATCAAACTTATAATCTTTATATTCATTCTTCGCTTGGGCTACTGTCTTTGTTTTATCTGAAGCTAATGTTTCCCTTATATAATCTTTTCTATTTTGTACATGTTTATTATAACCTACTTCTATTTTAAATGTACTATCTACTACTACTTGTTTTTCTTTAAGACTTAATCTATTAAATCGATATAACATACCACCTTCTGATGGTTGTAGCTTACCATATCTAAGGGCAGTTACACCTACAGTTTTTGTAAACTTAGGATTGTCTAATAACTTTAATACTAAATCTTCATTCTTAATACGGAATACATTATATTCATTTACTAATTTTCTTACAATAGGGTTCTGATTAAATTCCTGTGGTAAAGTTATTCTTCCTATCTTACTTAATATCTTACTATCTAAATCAGGGTAGTTTCTTTCTAATCTTTTCTTCTCTACCTCTACTTCTTTCTTTGTTTTCTTATCAATAACAATTTCTTTTTCTACTATTAATTTTACAGCATCGTTTCTAAATTCTGTTGGTTGTCTTAAGTCAGATACTTGTTTATTTATTTCATTTACAAAAGTAGTTTGTTGTTGTAAATAGGAATCTAAACTATCAATAACTTTTTTTAATTGTCCTTGAGAGGCACTAGCCTGTTTAAATTCTACTACTAGTTCATCAATTTTAGTTTGACTATTTAATTTATTCTCTTCAGTTTTCTGTCTTTCTTTTTTCTTTCGTAAGTCTGCTATTTCTTTTTTAATTTGTTCTTTTCTAGACTGTAAAAAATTCCAACTATCTATACTAGTATTTAATTCCCCTGCTGTAGATGGAGTTTTCTGTTCTAAGTTTTTTATAAATTGTTGTTTACTTCTATAATCTAAAACTTTATCAATAGCTTTTTCTGCATATCCTTTAGCACCACCAATAGGACCTATAGCGGATAGAGATGCAAATGTTATTCCATTAGTCATTCTATCTTCTAAAGTTTCTGCAGGTGAGGCAAAGCCTAATGCAAATATAGAGGATATTTTAGTGGCAGGTGCAAATTGATTTAAGTAACCTAATGCATAACCCATTCCAGCACCTTTTGCTCCTGCTATAATGGATTCTTTTATACCTTTATCCATAGCAACAATAGCATCGACTGCACCCATTGCTGTAATAGGATTCTTAGTCGTGGCAGTTGCGGCTACATATACAGGTATTTGAACTGTGGCAGCACCAAAGGCTGAATATAATTTTGTAGCAAAGTCTTCAGGTGTTTGTTCCCTTAATGCTTTTGCTCTTTTTAATTCACTGTCTTCAAAATCTTTTAATTTATCATAGGTTAATTTTCTAGCTTTTAATATGAGACTATCTTTATCCCCACCAGCTTCTTTTGTATAGATACCTTTTCTAGCATTCTCTTTATCAACAGAACTTAATCCTATCCCTGCAATATTTGCTAGACCATGATATAAAAAACTTCCAGTAGCTTCATGATAACCTGCTTGACCACCATAGTATAGTTGTCTAAATCCTAATGTAGTAGCTACATCATCGAACTTTTTTTCTCTTGTATCCGCATCGGTAATACCGACAGGTTCTTTCATCATATCGACTTCTTCTTCAGAAAGATTCTTTTTTAATTCTAAATCTTTTGTGATAAAGTCTTTTACTTTTATTTTATTTTCTTCCGATAAAGTATTGGGGTCTATTTCTAGACTCCTACCATCAGAAGTTAAATAAGTAAATGTTGCCATATTTACTCCTATGTTGTGGAAGTTTCTAGAATTTGATTTATGTTATCGTTAGTTATTTCTGTTTTATCCGTTGGTAATAAAGTGTCTCCACCCGAAGTCATGAATACTTTTTTAGCATTTGTTATCTGACTATTGTATTCTTTGTTAACTAGTTGTTCAACTTCTTTAGGCTCAGGGTTAAAAACATTTTGCATCATTAATCTGTTTCTAACAATTTGTTCTAAAGTTCCATCGATGTAGTCCTGGTCAATCATTAGTTTAAGTCTACTATCTTCAAACGCACTCTCACCAATCTTACCATATGCACCAGCAAATTCTTCTACTGCAGGTGGTGTAACTTCAGGAGTAACCACTTGGCCCATAATCTTTTCTGCTTCTACTTTTTCTTTTTTTCTAACGCCAGTAGTAATTAAAGATTCCACAGTATTGTTTCCCATGTTGCCATTATAAACTAAACCTTTTTTAATCTTTAAATCATCTAAGTCTTTATTGTACTTTGACTTAGCAGTTTCTGAATAAGAACCTTCATCATAGGTAGCTTTAATGTTTGGGTCTAGACTTTCGAACTCAAACTTTAATTGTTTTAATTGTTCATCTTTTGTTGTAGGTGCTAAGTCACCTAAACTTGCAAGATTATCTAAAGACATCTTACTAAATAAATAATTAGCAAATGCACTGTTACCTGTGGCCGAAGCTACACGCAATGCTTTGTCATAGTTAGTACCAATCTTTTGACTTTCATCATTAACTTCATCTCTAGCTTTTTTTAACTCTTGAAGATTTAATTCACTCGTTGCTCTAGCATCTTGTAATGTTCCTAGAACACCTGTAGCTACACCTTTACCTATTTGAACTAATGATTTAGCACTTAGTAATCCCATTATTCTTCACCTCTTTCCATTAAACCTTTTGTTTTAAATTCTTCTTTTTCCTTTGACTCTGCTTCTTTACTTAGTTTTTGCATATCCATAGTTATGTCTCTGCTCTTAAATAAAGATTCTAATATTTTCTTTGTTTGTTTTTGCTTAGGTTTATTTAAATTAATTTTCTTTACGCCTGATGCTTTACCCATAGAAAGAATCATCTTCTCAACAATAGGAGTTAATAAGAATCCTACATCAGGTGTAAAAGCACCCTCTATAAATCCTGAAAATATAACTACTTTAGTTAAAGACTCTACAGAAACTCCTGCCTCAAGCAGTACAATAATCTTTGCCGCAGTATCTTTCTTATGTAGTTTATCCCACACAAAAGTTGCAGCCTTTTCTACATTAGCAAATCTTGGAGGATTTTCCCAACTATAATTTTTGGGAGTATCCGTTAATGATTGCCCTGCAACAGGTGTATCAAATGGGTTTTGTTGTCTTTCAATTGGCATTATGTAAACATCCTTTTAGATAGTTCTAAATATTCATTATTTAAGTAATCATCCCAAGCCCTCAATAAGTCATTGTATTGAACAGCTTGTCCTACTCCACCTACTGCAACCGCTTCTTGAGGTTTTGCCATAGGTCTTTTTTCAAAATCGTATGCAGCTTTTGCTTCAGCAACACTAACACCTGAATCACTGCTACCCCCACTAGAACCTCTGCCCATTACTGTAGATGCTGCTGTAAATATTGTACTCCACATATTGCTCTCCTTATCCTACTACAAAGTCTTTAAATATTTCTACACCGATTTGTCCAATCAGTGAGTTTAGTTCGCCCTTAGAGGCTTCATCTAATAATTCTAATTCTGCCTCTCTTTCCATAGCAGCAACGGCAATATTATGGGCCCTTTCTTTTGAATTTTCAGAAGCAGTATTAACCCATGATGCTTCGTCTCTCCATTGTTGCCATAATGCAGATAAAGCAAAGTTAGATATGTTTAAAAGATTTTGTGCATCTGCCTGATTTGCAGCATTAATTGCAGCCGTATTTGCAGTGTTGACACTTCGTCTCCATGTAACATTTGATTGGTCAATTAACCTTTGATTTTCTACATTGAATCTTTCTCTTTGGTCTTTTAGTTGTGAATTAAATTGATTGATTGTTGCTTCTCTTTGAGCATTAGCTTCGGCAACACCAATTGCATTTTGTGTATTTTGGGCAGCAATCTTATTAGTTTCTGATACTGCGTATTGAGTCATTGCATCTTGTCTTGTCGCATTGTTTGTAGAAATTTGTGCTTGAAGACTTGAGAAGAATTGGTCTGTTTGAGCCTGTGATGTAGCATTAAATTGTAATGATGCATTTTGTGCTGCTTGGTCAGACAATAATGATTGTTGTCTCAATTGAATATTTGTTAGACTAGCTTGTTGTCTATTAGATAAATTAGCCATATCCATTTGGAAGTATTGTTGAGCATTTAACACTGCTGCTTGTTGTCTATTGTTTAAGTTTTGGAATATTGCTTGTTGATAGAATTGGGCATCCTGTTGAGCAATGGGTATAGATGATTGTAAGATACCTGTAGCTAAAGCCTCTGCCGCAATACTAGAAGAACTTAAACCACGCTGTTGCATAGCTGCATCGACTAGTTTTTTTGCACCTTGGGCAAATGCTGGTAAGGGTTTACCTTCATCTACTGATTGTTGAATAGCTTGGGAAATACTTGCTAACTGTCCTTGAACAGTAGCTTCGGGTGGAAGTGCTTGTAGATTTTCTTGAGCAGCGACCATAGGTTGTGTCAGTACACCTTGTGCCGCTTCCATTTGTGGAACAGCACCAGCCGTTACTGCTTGATATTGTGGAGCAGCAGTTACAGTAGCTTGTTGAATTTGTGTAGCACTTGGAACTTCTGCAGTAGGAATTGTTGGAGCAACAGTAGCTGTAGGGGTTACCGCTTGTACTTCACCTGTTAGTCCTGTTGTGTCTTGTAATGTAGTTGGTGTAACTTGTTGTAAAGCTAGTCCTGGAGTAACAGCAGTTCCAGTGGGTAATGTAGGTTGAGTAACGGCAGCACCGACTTGAGCCTGTACATATTGTGAAGGGTCAGTTAAAGTAGTAGTTGTTTGAGGGGTAGTAGTATCTACCACTTGTGTGGCATCCATAATTCTTTTATATTCTTCTGCACTTCCAAATGTTTGTTTTAATTCATTTGGTAGTTCTGAAAATTCTTTTAGTGCCATTATTTCTCTCCATTAATAAAGTATAATTCTTCTATTGTGTATATTGCCATTATCTTTTTCCTAATAAATATTCTTCCATCCACATAATTTTTTCTTTAATGACTGCTATATCTTGTTGCATCATTATCACTGTATCTGCTTTACGCTCCACAGCATCAAGTCTTTCTGAAAACATACCCCAAGTCATACCAATACTCACAAGGAGTATTATATAAGGTAATATTGTTTTCAGTTCTAGTTTCATCTGTTTGCTACCTTCATGTTAGCTACACGCTCTTCATGGTCTTCCCATGTTTTAGCTAATTGTTTTTCTTTTGCATAGTCTGATTTTGTTTTACTTAAAGCTACTACTTCATCGACTGTCATGTTCATCCACTTCTGTCTTTCTTGGAAATTTCTTTCTGCCCATTGTTCTAATCTATCTGTTAAGAATTTATTGTGTATCACTAATTCTTTATTCTCTGCTTTTAATGTTTTGTTGTCTTTGCGAAGTTTAGCAACTTCTTCTTCTAGTTTTTTTAATGACATACGTTTCTCCTGTATATTAATTAGTGAGGGCATTGAGAGGGTTATTCAAAGACTTGTTAATTTTTAAGTCTAAGTTTTCTTCTATTAATTTTAATTCATCAAATATTTCTCTGGTATCAGCTTTCTGTCTATCTTCTACATCATTGACAATAACTGTGATATGTCTAATATCATTTTCCATTTGTTTTATATCTGCTTTCATATCGTTCTTTAAATCTTTAGCAACATCTGCCACAATAGTTATTTCTTCTAGTACTGAATCTATTTCTGATTTTAGAATAGCAATTTCTTTTTCTAGATAAGTTAAGTCAGGTGCAGTATAGCTTTGTATCTTAGCTTTCATATCTAGGTAGTCTTGATAAAATGTAAAGCCTGTCCATGCACCACCACCTAGTGTACCTAGTAGTGATAACAGTATGAAGATTTTACCTCCACCTATCTTTATTCCTTTATATTCAATTTCTGCCATATTGACTATTTATTATTTGTTCCATTATATAATCCTGTGCTAGACTGTATGGTTTTGCATAGGGGTCATCTAGTTGTATATCCTTGTACATAATCTCACTTACATACAATTCTGCATCTTCTAATGTCTTAGATTGGTATGCACTAAACCCTTCTACATCTGTTAGTTGAGCCATGACTGCAAGTTTAATATTGTTAAGAACTTGTTGATTACTTTGTTCTACAACTCTTGCCATAATCTTTTGAGCAACCTCTTCTTTTGTAGGTTTCTGTTGTACAGTTTCTTGCTGTTCTTCTTCCTCTGTCTCCATATCGGATTCTTGAGTAGGCTCGCTATCGGATTGTTCTTGACTAACTTCCACATCTATCTCTTCTACCATTTGTTCCATATCTAATTCTACTATTTCCATATCCATCGGTATTTCTTCCATAGTAGTTTCGACAGTAAACTCTTCCATTGTAGGTGCATCTATTTGAATGTCTATTACTTCAGGTGTATTCATATCAAATTCAAAAGATACTATATCACCTTGTATATCTTCAAATTGAATATCTATTGTAAGGTCTTCATAAATATCCATATTAGAATCTATAAAATTCATTTCAATAGATGTTAAAACTTCATTAATAATTATTTCAATTATTTCATAAGTAGCAGTAAAATAATAATCTGAAAATCCCGGTCCATAATATCCACTAGTATATCCTGCATCCATTCCATACAATTCTAATTCTGCTGAATTGAACATTAAAGAAGATACATCTTGACTATAATCAAAAGTCTTTAACCCCGACCAGTCTATGTCATAGTAACTATGTTTGTATGTTTCTACTAAAGTATTATTACTATATAGTTTAACTGTGATTACAAATTCATCTTTACAGTCAGACTCTGTAGCAGAACATATTGGAACAAGCTCGTTGGAAGAATGACTGTAAACAATACTTCCATAATTAATAGAGTCTACATTTTCATACTCTGATAAATCTATAATAAATGTTTTAGAACCACCACCTATAGATTCATTACCCGTTGTAAACTCAGAACCTGTCAATCCGTAATCAGTTCCTGTAGTAGCTACATCATTAATATTAGTATCTGTACTATCTACTAATAAATTTTCAGTAGTAACTATCTCTGCTTTAGAGTAAGAGAAGGGCCAAGAAAGTACCCAAAGTAATACCACTAGTGATTTTATTTTTTCTATCAATCTCTTGTTTCTCTCTTATTACATCAGGTCTTTCTTCAGGATGTGAATCCCAACCTGCTTGGGCTACTTCACCAATTGTTCCATAGTAAGGACATGGTGTTCCTGCCATTTCCATAGCAGTAAATACTCTTTCATCTTGACATAATACAGATACGGCAGCGACTTTCATACCCATTCCGTATAATGAACGAGATAGTTTTAGTCTTTCACAGTTTTCATCTGTTTGAACTGTTGCACCTGCTATCCCTAAAATTTGTGTTTGTATTGCAGCACTGGCTCCCGTTGTACAAACATCTTGGTTATTGACAATCACACTAGGAGCAGAAGCTGTGCTTGGTGTTTTGTCGACAGTGGTAGTACCAGTTACTGTAGAAGAAACAGTGTTTGTTTCTGCATTAGAATCTACTGTACTGAATGTACAGGAAACTATAACCAGTAACAGTACTAGCCACTTCATTATGGTTTTGGGTGGTCTGATTTAACTTCTGCTACTGCATCACTCCAAGTATTAGTGCCATTGACACTATCCCAGTATTGCATATCTAACTGGTCTTGGATTGATGGGTAAGCAGAAGCTCTATCTCTCTGATACTGATTGTTGTCATACTCAGCTTTTAATAAGGCTTTCTCAGCACTTACTTCAGACCAAGAGTATGGCTTAGTAGCAGAAAAGATAGCAGTACCATTAGCATCTGCACCTGATACAAAATCAACACCACTGTTGTATTCTGCTTCAGATGTTGGCTCACCTCTTACAACAAACTCATGGTTTACACCACCCTTTTTGTTGAGAGATTGTATTGCTGTTGCTATGTCTGTCATTTTTCTTCTCCTTTGTTTATTAACCTTGAACTTCCATGATATTTAAAACTGAAACTCCAGTTCCTTCAGGTTGTGCATAGATATCGTTGAATTTAATAGATTGACCACTACCTATTTTTTTTACTTGAATTTTATAAGTAACTTGACTTGTTGTATTAGGAGTATCTAAATAAACTAAAGGTGTAGATACATTATAAAATGAACCATAAGATGCAGTTAAACAATGTTCAAACAAACTTGTGCTATCTCTTAGTAATTTTATCACTGGTTGTCCGTAATATGTGCTGTGATTGTCAGAACCATTATTGATAACCCACCAAATTAAAACTTTATTACTACTTGATGAAGGGGTAAAGTTCATACTAAAACCAGACAAATCAGCAAAACTTGTTGTAGTTGTACTTGTTCTAGTAATAACTTCTTGACTTGTAATAGACAATATCTTTCCTACTGGAACACCACTAGGCAAAGCAGTAACAGAGGTAATCGAGTTATTATTAAGTCTCGTTATCGGCATATAAATCTCCTTTGTTTATGATATTCATTTAAAAATTCAGCATTTTGAATCTTTCTTTGTTCTGCTTTTGGAGATAAATCCCAAAATCTTTTACCACTTTCAGATAATTTTCTTCTTACTTCTAAAGATACTATTCTTCCTTTATTGGCTTTTGATATTTTATCTTTTGTTTCTTGTGATATATTCTTCTTTGCCTTTCTAATAGCTTCTATATGTTCAGGTGAAAGTTTTTTTCCTGTTAATGCCTTTGATATATTCTTTCTTCTTTCCAAAGAAAACTCTTTATTAGTAGAATTTTCTCTTGCTATTTCTGCATATTCATTTCTTAGTTTGTTATATAGCCTAGAATTAAAATGATAATCGCCTTTTCTATTTTTGTTTTTCCAATTTCTTAAACAAACAAATGCTCTAATCATCTTTTTTCTGCAATCCCCTTGTGTAAATTTAGTTAATAATAGATGAGCAATATAATGTTCTCTAGCAGTCAATTTTACTAAATTAGTTTTATCATTTGAGCCACCCATACTTTTAGGAATGATATGATGTTTTTCTGTGTAACAATTTAATATTCTATATTTAGCTTTATTCATTAAAGAGTTGTACCATCTTTCATGTCTTGTGATAGGCATTATGCTAGTACCTCCATTAGAGTAATGAATGATTTAGAAGTTCCATTAACTTGATTGTTTAATCGCCATCTAACTGTTGTGTTATAAGTTCTACATTGAGTTTTATAGACAATCGCACTGGTGCTTGAAGGCTCATCAATGTAAGTATAATTCCAAACATTGTTCATAATATTTGTAGCTGAACCATAAGTATTTACAATTCTAACACCAAAAGAATTTCCGTCATCTGAACCTGTATATAATGTTGTTGCATCTCTTAATAATCTAAAACCACCTGTTACATTATTTGTACTTTGGTCAGCACTTTCTAATTGAAAGTCTTGAGAAATATTAATTATAATTTTACTTGATGTAGAAGTTGGAGTAATCGTTGCTGATAATCCTGTATCAGTATAAGTATTACCTGAATGAACTGTATTAGTAGTATCACTATCAGTAATTATTTGAGTTATAGAACCACTAAGTCCTAAAGATGCTAGTGTAGGAGTACCCCCAGCAGAAGTCTGAATGGTGTCTACTTTAATAATAGATGTCATTAGGCTAGTACCTCCATTACATTAATCATACAAAAACTTGGTGCACCACTTCTACCTCCATGATAACAAGTAGCAGTGCTTGTACCATTACAGAACTTAACAGAATATGTAATTTGACTTGTTGTAGAAGGACTATCTAAATAATGATAACTTCCGTGTTGAATTAAATCTGCACTTGTTGCTGCTCTTGGGGTGTATTGATGATAATTTCCAATCGCAGTTGAATCTCTATATAAATGAGTAGCAATAAAATCATTTCCTGAACTTCCCACTGCTTCTGTAACTATTATTAATGCTTTAGAACTTGTAGATGATAAAGTTATATTTACTGATAATCCTGTATCTACAAATGTTGGATATTGACTTGTCGTGCTAGTTACTGCCATAGATGTATCTTGTACCACTTGACCAATTAAAGGAAACTGAGTTCCGTCTTTTTTCTGTATGGTATTAACCTTGAGTATAGACATTAGGCGAGTACCTCCATAGCTGTAATAGTGGACCATTCTTGTTCATCAGTATTAATATCTACTTGTGAACCACTACCATTATAAGAAAAATAAACTTGGTAATCTATTTGGTCAGTAGTGTTATGAGTAGTATCTAAATAATTTTGAGCTTTACCCCAAGTTTGCCAAGAACTGCCATTAATATAACCCATACCATTTTCAAATTTTCTTAATTCTACATAACCACCACCATTAATTTGTCTATATAGCCATAAACTCATATATGTATTTGTAGCCATTCTACACCCACCTAAATTAATCATTAAATAAATTTTAGAATTAGTAGCTGAAGGTGTAATTGATGTAAGTATTCCTGTTGCTGTAGCACTTGTGCTAGTAGTTCTAACTCTTGTTGATTTAGTTCCTTGTGTTATTTGTGCAAGTTTTCCAAATCCACTAGCATTTCCGTTATTAGCTAGTGTTACTCCACTAGGAATTGTAAATGTATCACCACTGTCACCAAGAGTAATACTGGTTCCTGTGGAAGGTGTTATTTTATTTACTTCTAAGGTACTCATGCGATTACTAAAACACTCCCTGATGCAATAGTTAATGTGCCACTCACAGTAATTGGTCCAGCGACTATTGCGTTTTTATTTGATGTTACTGTTATATCGGTAAAGGTTTGGTTATTTACTGTGTAATAACTAGATGCCAACTTAGCAGTGGTAATAGTAGCATCACTGGGTACACCAATATTTAATGTGTCACCTAAGACTACACCACTAAAACTATCAGATGATAAGGGTGCGGAAGTAAATGTAATCGTACTACCGCTTATAGTGTATGCGTCATTAGGATATTGAACTACCCCTGAAATAGAAATAATACAAGATTGTTCATTAGTAGGTACTACATTGACTGCACCAGACTGTAATGTAAATGCAGTAGTAGAACCATTAAAGCTACCTGATATATCATCAAGAAGAATGTGGTTGCCGACTATGGGTTGTTTGCCTATGTATGCCATTATTGACTATCTCCTAATCTTACAAATGTAAATGTGTTTAAAGAAACAGTTGTACTCCCATCTAATCTTTGATTTGTAGTTCCATCTCCACCACCTACTCTAAACCTTACTTTGTGAGTTGATGTATTTGTGCAATTAAAAAATGTTTCTACTGAAACAGAAGCCCAGTTTACACTATAGTTTGGGTTTATTGACTCATGTCCTTCAGCTAAACCATCATAACTTGAATTATCTGAAGTTCCGTCTAGATAAATATAAACATTAAAATTACCACTTGTGCATCTTACACTTCCTGCATTGAATCTTACTTGATAAAGACCAGTTTGAGGAAATGTAAAAATACCTGAACTTTGTGTCAATCCTGTTCCAATTTTAGAAAAAGTAGCATCATCAACTCTTTCTAAATTAGAACTTATAACTGCTGGACTTGATGGTATTGCATAATCACTAGATATTCTCCACATATCTGCTTCTTGAACACCAGTAGGTACACCACTCACAGTACCAGTAAACGCATAGGTATCTGCAAGGTTCATACTCTCTGCTTGTATTTTAGATAATGCCATTAGATACCACCCCCATTATCTGTAATTGTGTTTCCTTCTGCTACCCATTCTAGTATTTCTTGGTAGTGGCGGTTTCCTTCATTGTGAGGTACAGACCATTCTGTTCCGTCTGTATAGATTATTTTGTAACTAAAACTTTCGCCTTGATATATTTTTTCTACTGTACTAATCATTTATAACTCCGAATCCAATAATACATGAGCATCAATGTCATTATTTTGTTCTAAGAAAATACTATGTCCTGTGGTAAGGCTACTTGTATTAACTCTAATAGCAAAAGTTGTTGAACCAACATGGTCTGAATTTATTGCTATACTAGAAACACTTGAAGCACCTGTTGGTCTATGTGCTCTAAAACTACCACTACTTGATAGACTCGCAGTAGCTCTCATTTCTACAGGTAGAGGATTAATATTACAAAGAGCTAGAGTACCACCATCAGCCATTCCTTGTGCTATTACTTTATAAGCACCCCCATCACTTTTTTGTGGGTGTTTTTGGGTGTATCTTAAACACCTCTGTAAATTTATATCGTGTGGTAAGAACTCAAAGTCACTAGCAGATGTACCGACTTCTAGTTGTACTCCTGTGATGTACCAATTATTAGATGTACTGTCGGCTAGGTTTACACTTCCTGCTACTCTATCTCCATTAGAAGTAGCTGTCCAAGTTGTAGATAAAGTTCCACCTGTAAAAGTAGAACCCGCACCTAACCAAAAATCTATTCTTAAACTTTCTGCATTATCATTATTAAATGCACCTGTTGTATCACCATCATATGTTAAAGTTTTCTTTTCCCAAGTATTAGCACTATTGATTGTGTATGATTTTGAAATTTGTCTTGAATTATCTGTATCAAGTAATTCACAAATATAAGTTCCTGTTTTACTTGATTTCACCCAAAAAGACATTGTTAAACTTTCAGCATTTGATGTTCCTTTTTTTAACATTTGAAGATTTTGACCTTCAATTTTTTGTTCTAAAACTAAAAAATTTCCTGCTGAAGGTGAAGCGTTAGCAGTTGTACAATCTAACTTTAATGATTTAGCAAATCCTTGTCCTGTTGGAACATCTGTTTCTTGTGACATTGTCCAAGTTCCTAAATCGGTTGCAAAGTTCCACCTATCCATAGTTCTATAACCACTGGTTGTAATACTAGATACTGAAGTTCCCCTCTGTGCAATAGACATATCACCATTGATGATGAGGTTTCTGTAAGGATAAGATGCAAAAGCTAATTTAGAACTTTCAATACCACCAGCTAATTTAGAGTTAGCAATAGAACCAGCTAACATAGCATTGGTTACAGAACCAGTGGCTGGTGCTTGAGTACCAACACTTCTTCCTTGATAAATACAATACATACTATCACTAGCAGTAATTGCAGAGGCAAGGGTTAGGGTTGTACCTGAAATGGTATAGGCTTCAGTAGGTTCTTGTCTTACATTATTAAGAAATAATTCAATATCATTAACACCTGAAACTTCTCTGTTTAGGTTATAGGTATCTGTGGCAGAAGTTGTAAATGTCTGCTTCTCTAAAGTGAGATAACTATCAGCTGGTTTATTCCCTAAATATCCCATTATGTACTAATTGCGTCTACAGTTGATACCCATACATCTACAGATG
>Ga0222716_10002813_pt1 | contig 14094 bp, 11 predicted proteins | sample C33_13DmetaG_FD_165044 | JGI IMG/M metagenome (GOLD analysis project Ga0222716, IMG submission 165044) | Estuarine water microbial communities from San Francisco Bay, California, United States - C33_13D | ecosystem: Environmental > Aquatic > Marine > Unclassified | place: USA: California... | reverse complement strand
AAAACAGTAGAAAAAGATAAACAAAAGTATGGCGTTCAATAGAAGAAAAATAAACCCATTAGATTTACAACCAAGGAAAGCTATAGGAGTTTCTCTCCCGTTCTCTAATGACGCTGTATTTAACTCCACCTATGAAACAAAAGATGCGATAAAAACTAATATAATTAACTACTTCCTTACAGGAGTAGGAGAAAGGTATATGAACCCTACTTTCGGAACCCCTCTACGCAATCAGTTATTTGAAAACATTACAAAAGACAGTCTCGCAAATGTTAAAAATATAATAAGACAGGGATTATATTTATATTTTCCAAACGTCTCACCATCTGTTATGGAAGTAGAAGGCACACCGAACACAAATACAATATCGTTTTTTATGAAATATAGTATAAAAGATACAAACATAGAGGATGAACTAATTATTAACTTTGAGGTATAATGAATCAAGATAGAAATATAAAATATATTAATAAAGAGTTTAGTGATTTTAAACAAGAGTTAATAGAATACACTAAAAACTACTTCCCCGACACCTACAATGACTTCTCTCCAACATCTCCTGGTATGATGTTCATGGAGATGGCTGCTTACGTAGGAGACGTACTCTCTTTCTATCAAGACATTCAACTACAAGAAACATTCCTACAGTACGCAAAAGAACCAGGTAACTTATATGACTTAGCTTATATGATGGGGTACCGTCCTAAAACAACAACAGTAGCGGAAGTAGAACTAGAACTATCCCAAAACGTAGGAGTAGTAAACACAGATCAACCGAACTGGAATCAAGCATTAACTGTAGATCAAAATGCTATAGTTAAATCTAACTCTTCAGGTAATATACCCTTCCTAATCGATAAAGCTATAGACTTCACCTTCTCCAGCTCTTACAACCCTACTGATATAACAATATCATCAATAGACGGAGGTACTGGAAATCCTACAGAATTCTTATTAAAAAAGAAAGTTAAAGCAGTATCAAGCACAGTAAAGACTCTCACAGAAGTATTTACAACTGCTGAAAAATTTACAACTATCACAGTAGATGATACAAATATCGTAGGTATATTAGATGTTGTAGATGAAAATAGTAATATATGGTATGAAGTACCTTTCCTTGGACAAGAAACAATCTTTACAGACACTACAAATAGTGAAGAGGATTCTAATTTAGTCCCGTATGTACTGAACCTACAGAAAACACCTAGAAGGTTCGTAACAAGATTTAACTCATTAGGGCAGCTGCAAATCCAATTCGGAGCAGGAATTATAAATGACGATGACGAAACATTCACACCAGACCCAACTAATGTAGGATTAGGTAATACACAAGGAGTATCGACATTAGGTAAAGCATATGATCCATCCAACTTCCTTTATACTAGAACTTACGGATTAGCCCCAACTAATACAACACTAACAATAAGATACTTAGTAGGAGGAGGAGTAACAGCAAATGTACCAGCTAATACATTAACACAATTTACTGCTACAGTAAGTGCTGTAGATAATACATTCGAGAATACACTAACCTTTAATAACCCTAAAGCAGCTACTGGAGGAAAAGATGGAGATACGATAGAAGAATTAAGACAAAACTCTCTAAGATCATTTGCAGAACAAGGGAGAGCAGTTACTTTACAAGACTATACTATAAGAGCGATGTCATTACCATCTAAGTACGGTTCTGTTAGTAAGGTATATGTAACTCAAGACGAACTAAATACTACTAAAAGCACTACAGATGGTATTATAGACAGTAACCCTTTAGCACTTTCACTATATGTATTAGGTTACGATAATAATGCAAAGATAATTACCGCAACAGCTAACTTAAAAAACAACTTAAAAACATACCTTGCTAATTACATACCAGTAACAGACGCATTAAATATAAAGGATGCTTTTGTAGCAAACATAGGGGTAAATTTTGATATACTCGTACGACCTAGCTATAATAGCAGAGATGTAATACTAGCATGTACTAACACATTGATAGATTATTTTGATATAACTAAATGGAATATAAACCAACCAATTAACCTATCAAACGTATACAGTATACTAGATAGAGTTACAGGAGTACAGACAGTACAGAAAGTAGAAATAGTAAACAAACAAGGTGGTGATTATTCTCAATATGCATATGATATTAAAGGAGCAACTAGAAATAACATAGTTTACCCGTCTTACGATACTATGATTTTTGAATTAAAATTCCCTAATGTAGATATTAAAGGACGTACAACAACATTAAATTAACATTAAATGGCAGTATATAAAATTTTTCCAGAAAAAGATTCATTCATATTCTCTGAATACCCAACCGGTAATGCAGGTAAGGATGAGATTTTAGAGATTGGAGGATACCCTAACAGTACTAACGTAGGACAAGCAAGCCGTATATTAATGAAATTCTCAGATAACGAGATAGATGATGTTATAAATAATAAAATAGGAAATACTAACTTTAGTTCAAGCATACATCTATACCTAGCAGAAGCTTCAGAAATTCCTTCAGAATTTACAATATACTCCTACCCTATATACACAAACTCTAGTGATTGGGAAAACGGAACAGGAAAATACGGAGATCTTCCTATAGATAAGACAGGGGTTAGTTGGGAATATGAAAAAGCAAACGAAACCGACGCATGGCTAGTAGCAGGATTCCCAAACTTTATTACTGCTTCTTTCTCCAACAGTTTACAAGGAGGAGGAACCTGGTACACTTCTTCTAACGGAGAAGATATGGAGTTCTCACAACAATACAACCTAAACTCAACGTACGACCTTAACATCAATGTAACTCCCGCTGTTAAACAGATATACAGTAATACATTATCAAATAAAGGATTTATACTTAAGCTACAAGATAACTTAGAGTATAACAACCTAGATTCTATAAGATTAAAATACTTTGGAGCAGACACAAACACAATATACCCTCCATTTTTACAAATAGCTTGGGATGATAGTACATACGATCAAGGAGACCTACCACTACTAACAACAGATCTTGCAAGTATAGATGTAGTAAATAATAGAGGAAAATACCCTGATGTAGGTAAACAGAGATTTAGAATTGCAGCTAGGCCACAATACCCAGCTAGAGCATTCACAACATCCTCTATATACCTAAATAACTACGCACTACCATCCTCATCATACTGGGGATTAAGAGATGAAAACACTGAAGAAATGGTCGTTGAATTCAACACAGATTTTACTAAAATAAGCTGTGATGCAGAAGGTCCTTTCTTCGATATATACATGGATGGGTTGCAGCCGGAAAGATATTATCGTATATTAATTAAAACCGACTTAGATACCAGTACAGTAGTCAGAGATAACCAGAATGTATTTAAAGTTGTAAGAAATGGCTAGTAAAAAACAAATAAATATATACAGAGAAGTTTATAAAAAGGAAGATATAAATACCGTAATAGATACGGAATTTAAAACTTTTACTAAACCAGTCGAAGAAGTAGATACAGATACAGTACAAGAACTTTTTAGACTGTACGATAAACTGTATTACATTATTCCAGTAGAAGGCGAAGAAGACTCTCATCAATACCTTATCAGAAGAAGCTCAGAACTTACAGGTTTTGAACAATCTACAGAAGCTATTCAACCCCTACTAGATGAAATCGCACAACTAAGAAGACAACTTTTAGAAGCTAACGAACGTCAGTTTGAAATAGATAGAAGTACAGCTAAAGCTGCTAATAATAACATATAATAAATGGCTAAAATAGAATATAATATAATAGAGTTAAATTCTAACAACCTCTCTAATCTAGACAGTATATCTCAAGATGATGCTAACCTATTAGAACCAGTAGAGATTGTAAATACATTTATTACAGAAGATAACTTTATAGAATTAAACTACTACTCTACAAGTGGAGAAAGACTTAGTACTATAGGTAATTACACTAACTACTCAATACTTACAGGAGACACCGTAAACGGTAAAAAAGGAACTAAAGAAATCTCAATAGATGTTTTAGAAGATTTTAAGCAATACAACTCTCCTACCTCTGAAGCTGTCGCTCTATACAATTTCCTTGACTATACTTACTCAGAAACAAACACCTCAGAAGATTTCTATATAGAGAGTATATCTCCAGACAGAACTGAAATCAGACTTATATCAGTAAACTTACCTGCAGAAGCAGTTAATAAGTATACACAAAATCTTATAGAGAAGAGAGATAACACCCCTTATGCGTTAGAACTATTCTTATACGAAGGAAGAAACACCTTTTACTCTGTAGTTAACATAGATATAGAACCTTTTAGAAATACTTTCGGTGTTTTAATAAAATTACTAGACCCACTACCTGAAGACATCGCTATAAAAAGCAGGTTAAATGTAGTAGAGAAAGTATCTGAATCTGTCGCATATAGGATAGAGACAACTATAACGGAAGTTGAAATAGCACCTCCATCACTTAGGGGACCAAACTTCGATATAGAAGTAGAGGTAGAATCAACAGAACCATCACAATACTTTAACTATAACGAATTATTTAGCTTTCCTACAAATAATACAAACAGACAGTTAAACTCACTAGTTAACGAGAAGGGAGCAGAACTAAGCATAGACTATACGGACTACAGTAACTTCATCAACTTCTCTTCAGCAGAAGAAAGAGTACTAAACTTTAAATATAAATTAGATTTAATAGAATCGTATCAAACAAATTTAGATAATATAAATACCTCCTCAGGTATAGGAGTAACAGGGAGTGTGCTTTATTTCGAAAACTTAATAAACGGAGTAGTAGATAATTTAGACCACTACGAAAGACACCTGTACTACAAAAGCGGATCAACATCCTGGCCAAAAACAAATAATCTAGTACCGTACATCAACCAAGTATCTTCTACACCAGAAGCTACTACCTGGTTTACAAACCAAAAACAAACAGCAGTACTCTACGACGCAAAAAACCCAGATATACTAACAAACACAATACCTGCATACTTAAAAGAAGATCCTGCTAACGAACCCTATAACCTATTTATAGACTTAATTGCACAACACTTCGATAATATATGGATATATACAGATGCAGTTTCTAAAAAGTATGACGCAGATAATAGACTAGATTACGGAGTTTCAAAAGATTTAGTTGAAGATTTATTAAAAAATTTCGGAGTTAAGTTATACACAAGTAACCGTTCAACAGAAGACTTATATAGGTATTTTACATTAAATAGTTACGACATAGGTGAAGAAATACTCCCAGAGGGTATTATAAGCGGAAGTAATTCAACACCAATCTCCCAACAAGATTACCATAGAGAAGTTAATAAAAGACTTTACCACAACCTACCACTACTTCTTAAAAGTAAAGGAACAGAGAGGGGAGTTAGAGCACTTATTAACTGTTTCGGAATACCTTCTGACATATTAAAAATAAAAGTATATGGTGGACAATCTGTTAATAACTTACCTTTCTACGGAGGTGAACAAGAATTTACAAGTTCTTTAGATAAGGTAAGGCTAAGTAACACTGGATCTATAGTAGAAGGAGATACCTTATCTTTCTATACAAGTATAAGCAGAGAATCTAACGACTTAACTCAAGATCTCCACAGAATTGAAATAGGTTTCTCACCTGCAGATAATATAGACTCCTACATAACATCACAATCAGCAGTACTATTCCCGTCTTCAGAGTTTAACATCGACAACTATATTGGAGATCCTAGAGATACTACAACTAGTTCATACCCTGATTTAAATACATACAGAGATGCTGTACTAGAAGGATTAGATAGATACGAGGTAGAAGACTTCATCAGACTAATAAAATTCTTTGACAACAGTATTTTTAGAATGATTAAGGACTTTATACCTGCTAGAGTAGTTGCTGATACAGGAGTCATTATAAAACAACACCTACTAGAAAGAAATAAAGCTATATCTCCTATAATATCCTGGACCCAGCCAGAATACTCTAGCTCCATACAAACAGGCTTTATCAGCGGCTCAAACGCAAGAGCTTTCGACTCTATAGGAGCAGGAAACGTTGATGGACAGTCTAGAACATTCTACAACTACTATGTAACTACCCCGGAAGGTAGATCTCTAAAACAAGATCAACTACATGAAGAATCTAGATTCGACGGAGAGTTTAGCGGGTCTCGTATAGAGATTAGCAATGGAGAGCTTAACGAAGATAATAATTTCAAAAATATCAAATACGATACAATCATATACTCAGCAAGCTTCTTCGAATTTATACCAGATAGCGCTTGCGACCTTCCTAGCGGAGATCAAAGTAGAGAGATATATAACGCCGCCACAACTAACCTAGACTCCTACCCATTAACTAACCTATTTGGAGCACCAAACGGAGTATACACGTATGAAGTAGACAACATAAACATACTTTCACCATTTACATACGACTTTACTCCCGGCCCACCATACCAACAATACCAGGTATTCGAAGTATCTGCTAGCGGAGCTGAATACGGCCCAGAATGTATCAGCAATAGAGAAGTACAAGTAGTGTACTGTAACATGGCAAAAGTAGACTCGCTTACAGTAGGCGGACCACCATTATCCTTATCCCCTCAAAATACTAGTGTAAACCTAACAACATGGTGGATAAATACAAATGCAAACAACTTCCCAAACCATACAACCAATGTAATAAGGTACGACATATACAACAACGGAACGTTAATATCTGACGGAATTACACCCGCCGCTGCATCTGCATATGACTTTAGTAGTTTCAGTACATCAAGTGTCGAGGTACGCATCTACGAACCCACTATGCCAAATGCAGGTAACCCATACGGTACCAGTGGACCTCCATCTTGCTTCTTAGAATATCAAATACCTTTTGTACTATGTACCTTACAACACACAGGGAAAGGAGTAGGTCAAACAGAATTAAACATAGCTTCCTTTAACCCAACAGATACATCGTACATAGAACCATTTAATTTTACAGGAACAGACGTAAGCACAGAATACTTCGCAAGACTAACATGGGATCCAGGAAGTAACACAGGAGACCTTGCACAAATTCAATCAGATTGGCAAGAAATCACTAACACTACAGCTGTAACATCAGGAGTTAAAAGTGTCCCGACAGGAGACTTATCCACTGTAACAGACGCCTTCTCAGGAGGAATTGCGAATCTAGATAATATTTACGTAAACACCTCGATATACGCATACTCTACATTCACCGCACTCGTCAACAATATAGGATCTATCTCAAGTACAAATATAAAAATACAGGTAAAAGCAACATCCCTTAGCGGAGCATGTGAGGAATCAACTAACTCATCATTCTTAAAAAGTAGTGTAACACCGCTACCTACGAACACAATACTAGTATACTACAACAACTCAATACCAACCGCTTGTTGTACATCAGGTACTGTAGTAGTTTACTCTACATCAACTCAAGCAGACTTTGCAGACTTAATAACAAATACACCAAATAAGATATATTCAGACTCTAGTCTAACTACTCCTGCAATAACAGGGTATTATAAAAGTTCTCTTGCATGGGCAAATACAGAAGACGGTACAGCAAGGTATTGGAATGCTGGTACAGAATCATGGGGAATAGCATACGACTGTACTACAACAGGAACATCATGTTAGTAGGAGAAGTAGTTAATGTATATAATTATAATAAAGGATACTAAATGACAGAAGCAGCTTTTATATTTATGCATACAAGTGAGACCGTTAACCCAGCTACTAAAATAAGCATTAACGTCACAGCAACCGACCCCTCTCCAAGCGGTCAAATAACTAGTATAGTTATAGGTCAAAACGCTTTTTCTATTAACGGAGACACAAACGCAGGTAATACAAATTTAAACAGCGTTTTAGAACAAGTTGAGAGAATAAAATTTACATTTAATATTGACGGAGGAGATAATATAGAGTTTGATGAAGAAATAACTAACAGAGCATTCTACGGAAGTACCGTATATCAACCATTTTTTTACTTTCAATTTACTCCAATAACTATTCCTGATATAGAAAACGCACCGTATACAACTGAACTATTCGAATACCAACCCATACAGATAACACTTACTCCCTATCTATTAGATATTACATTTGGGTTTAGCGAATACAACGCAACTATAAGCAACGCCCAGGAAAACAGAAAATCAAAAATTAGAGTAGAATCCAACAGGGTAGAAGATAGTGTTTTACCAACAAACTGGGAAGCAATTATATCTGGATCCGCATTTCCTGCAACAATTCAAGATAGTCTATACGATGATACTGGCTGGATAAATGCAAGGTATGACGGATCTGTAATTAACTCTAGAGGAAATGCAGGAGTTTCTCCAGCATTCACAGGAACACCATTTCAAGGAGAAGCTTTTACATCAGATACAGACAATGCATTTATTTGCTCTACTAATAGAAAAAAGGTAGATATAATTGACCTACTACACACATCAACAACCCCACTACCATCCTTCACCAGTAGCTCATTAGGTACCGCCCTAAACACCATTGTTCTTAGTAGCCAAACAACAATAGCATTAACTCAAATACCGACAACAGGATCAATAGAGGTAGGGAATATACTGTTAGTAGCAAATTCAACCCCATCTGTAGGACCAGGTTACGAATTACTGTTAGTAAAAAACTATAACGACATACTCTCACCACCAGAAATCCAAGTTGAAAGAGGCTACGGAGACACTATAGCTACTTCACACGCACTCAACGCTGATGTTTTAATAGTATCTCCTTTCGATATATTTAAATTTGAAAGAGATAGGGTAGACTATATACGGCTAGTAAACAACGCTAAAATACTAGTACAAGGAAACAATACAATAGTAGATACAGATAGGTTTGGAAACGTAATAAAACAATTTCAATGTGAATACATAGAATACATAGTAACTGATTAATTAAAACAAGAAAATAAGATATTTATAAAATATAGAACAATTATAACATGGGATATTTAGACAATTCAATTGTAACAGTAGATGCAATTTTAACAAAAAAAGGTAGAGAATTACTCGCAAGAGGAGATGGTTCTTTTAAAATTACTCAATTCGCTCTAGCAGATGACGAGATAGACTACACTCTATACAATCCAGAACATCCACTAGGATCACAATACTACGGACAAGCAATAGAGAATATGCCTTTGATCGAAGCGTTTCCTGATGAAACACAGATCATGAAATATAAGTTAACAACGCTCCCTAGAGGTACTGCTAAGCTACCGATACTAGATATTGGATACACAGCTATAAGATTAAAACAAGGAGCTTCATTAGCAATAACACCACAAACGTTAAACTACTTAGGATCATCTCAAGCATTTGAAGCAGGCGGATACGTAGCAACTATAGCAGATGCTAGAGTAATGCAAACATATAACGGAGTAGGGATCAACACACCAGAATCAGAACAATTAAACTTTACTACTACACTAGGTACTAACGTATCTAAAACAGTAATAGGAACTTCTATAAACCTGACTGCAACATCCATTAATACTTTATTCGGAGACCAAACAACACTGCAAACAACAATAACAGTAATCGGTAGAGATTCAGGAGCAAGAATAACAGTACCAGTAACAATAGTAAAAGTAAACAACTAATAAGATATGTCATTTAAAAGATTAGACCAAGAAGATATTTCAATAAGTGCAGAATCGATAGTTGCTCCGTTATGGTCAACTGATCAATCAGAACTAACACAATTTTTTACATCATCCGCACAAGTAGCAGCAAACACTGGAAACTACTTCTTTGAAGTATATCAAAGTGAATCTCCTGCACCTGTAGACGGCGAAGTACCTTACGTACAGTTTGATCTAGCATACGGTAATAAACTCGGATCAGGTAGTGCACCATACAACGCAAGTGTGGTGGGAAAAACACCAACCTCAACCATATACGGACAGTATCGAACTCTAATATACGGAGATGAAGATACCAACTTTGTATTCGGAACTTATGAATCAGACAGCGTCTACTTTATAAATGCAGAAAGAGCGAGATATAAGGAAAAATTATTCCCAGGCTCACTAAACCTTACATTAACCAACGGCAGCGATACACTAAAACTAACAGACAATAGTAAAGATGTATCTACTATCTCTTTCGTAGATGGAGGTAGAATTTACGACATAGTATCAGGCTCAAACGGAACACCATACAGTGGCACAGGTTTTCACCCTACTAAAGGAAGTTACGGAAAATTTCTTCCAGATATCGGAATAATTGTACTAAACGGAGACGCATTAGATACTGCAGGACCTCAAGGGATATCCCTAGGCACAACAACTACAAATACTCCGAATAATATTACAAATATATATAATGCAATTAACGATGGTGCAAGTACGACACTTAAATCAGAAGAAACTATCAGCTCCAATTTTGTTTTTGTAAGAGTTAGAAACAGTGAATTTAACTACTCTACAAACCCTTCCAATATTGTAAGTTCAGGAGAATTAAGATGGGATGTAATGATCAACACTCCACAATCCTACATTACAACAGTAGGTCTGTATAACGACAGTAATGATTTATTAGCAGTTGCAAAATTATCTAGACCACTTTTAAAAGATTTTACAAAAGAAGCCTTAGTAAGAATTAAACTTGATTATTAATGAATGGGTGCTTTCAAAAAACTAAATCAACAGGATGCTTACATATCCACCTACACCGCTCGTAAATCCTGGACAGCTAGCGGAAGCCAGTACCCGAACCTAGGAATACTAAACCTAGTAGGTGAATCAGGATCAGGAGCATATATTCCCGATGAAGCTAATATAGTATATGGAGGAGGAGATGAGAACGCATCTACTGCATCTTTCGACAAAAGACTAGTATACCAAAGTATAAATCAATTATACTATAGCAACTTCTCCAGCTCAATAATACCAACCTCTAACTCCTTCGATAACTACCTACAATCATCTTTTAATATAAGCGGATCTAGAAATATAGATCAAAATGTAGCAGTATTCTCACTACCGAAAGAAATATACGGAACACATATAGAACCTTTATCTATAACTGTTAAGTATGATACCGATACCGGAGAACAGTATGTACTTAATAACTATGCAACAACAGGAGGAATTGATTCAGACCTAAACGCAGATAATCAATACGCAGAAAACACAAGTATAATAATTGCATCTAGCTCTAATAGTATAGTAGATGACGGAGAGGGGAATTTAATATTAAAGAATGTAACCCCAACAGTTAACGTAGGTAACGTAATATATCCTCACGGACAGTTAATAATTACCGATAATCTAATAGCTCAAGTATTTAACAATACTTATAACGCAAGATTAGAGTGGAAATCAAATCTACCTATATACACGCACAATTACCACTGTAGGGTTAAAGCTAATGAATTAAATTTTTCATTAAACAAAACAGCAGTAGATCAAACAACAGGACAGATAAAAGATAATATATCCGGCTCAGCATTTCAACCTTATGTATCAACTATTGGACTGTACAATGATGCAAACGAATTAGTTGCTGTTGCAAAAACAGCATCACCAGTACCAAAATCTACCAACACCGATATGTCATTCCATATAAAACTTGATATGAACTTCGGAGTAAATAGGTTTAAACAAAAAATACCAATACCTCTGCCTCCCGGACCTCCAGAGTTAATGCTAACCGAAGAAGGAGAGTCTATACTAACAGAAGCAGGTGATTTAATACTAATAGAGTAATGGCAAATCAAAAAATAACACAATTCACGGAAGCAACAAGCTTCAGCGCTGATACAGACCTAATACCAATAGTAATTAATACTAGTACTACACCAGCTAATAGGAAAATAACTAAAAGTAACTTACAATCAGAACTAGTTCCATATACATCATTAGTACAATTACTAAATCAAACAGGCACTAATGCCCCAGTAGCTACAGAAGTGTATAATAACACAGGTGAGACTTTCACATGGTCGTATGTTAGTAATGGTGTTTATAGAGTAACAAGTACAGGTACTCCTTTTACAGTTAACAAAACAGTTGTTTTTTTAAATTTAGGTTCACAGCCTCCATCTAATCTATATGATATATCTTGGGAAAGAATTAATGATACTACCATAGAAATTTCAGCACAGTCTGGGGCTATAATAAACGGTTCTTTTGAAGTAAAAATATATAATTAAGAAAAATATGGCAGACAAGAAATTCTCCCAATTTGAGGAACAAACAGACCCATCAAATGTACAATTTGTAGCTGGTTATAGTGGATCAAATAATGTAAAAATATCTCCCGCAAACTTAACTGATCTTACAGGTTACCTACTTAATACTACAGATACTTTTACAGGAACTTTAACGGTTACAGGAAGTGTAGATGTTACTGGAGACACTTTAGTAAATGGTTTGACTGTAGGAAAAGGAGGAACAAGTAATGCTGATAATACTGCAATTGGAGTTAATTCGTTGTTAGACGTTACTACAGGAAATGGTAATACCGCAATTGGATCTAATGCTGGATCAAACATCACTGCTGGTGACTCAAACACAGCTATAGGTAGAAGCTCGCTTAGAGATGCCACTATAGCCAATAACAATACTGCAATAGGTGTAGATACTTTAACTATTAATTTAGATGGTAGTAGTAATACTGCAGTTGGTCATAGAAGTTTGTATAATGCAGCTGGTGCTACTGAAAATACTGCTGTTGGAAAAGACTCTTTAAGAGATCTTACTACAGGAAATGGTAATACTGCGGTTGGATACGGTGCTGGAGCAAATACTACTACTGGTGAATCAAACACAGCTATAGGATATCAGAGTTTATTTGGAAATCTAGACGGAAGATTTAATGTAGGTTTAGGATTTAATGCTTTAAACTTAAACACGACAGGAGACAGTAACGTAGCTTTAGGTAAACAATCACTTTATGCTATAGTAGGTGATGAAAACATCGGAATAGGAAAGGATGCAGGTAGATTTGCAGTGGTAGGTAATAAGGAAATAGGAAGTCGAAATATATTTATCGGAGCAGACACTAAATCAGCCTTGAGTGGAAGTACTTTAAATGAAGTTGTAATAGGAGACGGTGCTACCGGAAACGGAAGTAATACTGTTACTTTAGGAAACGACAGTATTACAGATACTTATTTAAAAGGTGACGTAACGATTACAGGAAATGTTTTAGCAGATGGAGTTACGAGATATATCGACACAGAAATTAGTTCAGCACAACTATTAGACCTACTCAACACACCAGTAGAAATAGTACCAGCACAGGGATCTGGTACTGCTGTTTTTATAGATAAGATAGTTTCTAAATATACTTTTGTAACTACTGCTTACGAACATTTTGGTAATTCGACTCTGGGAATTGTTATCAGTTACGGTACTACAGGCTCTCCAATAGCTTCTGACTCTATAGATAAAATAGATACATCTCAAGATTACTACGAATCAAAAAATAATGCTGTTGATATTTTTGGCACTGCGGCATCTATAGAAAATACAGGTGTAAACTTAACCACTACTGGTGCAATAACACTAGGAGACGGTACGTTGAAAATAAGAACATATTATAGAGTAATAGAAAGCACTTTTTAATACTATAGAACAATGAACACATTACAACAACATAATATAAAATATAAAGCAGATAGAGTTAATTAAAATAAGTAAATATTTATATAAAAAGAATATAAAATGAGCATAATACTAAGAGGAGCCAAAGGATCAGCTCTAACATACGAAGAATTAGACGGGAACTTAGAGCAATTCTACATATCTTCATCTCTATCAAGTAACGGAAGAGTATTATCTCTTTTTACCTCAGGAGGAGTAGACACAGTAACATTCCCACCAGATGATACACTTCAATCAATTACAGATAACGGAAATATTACTACAAACTCAATAACAACCCTCTCTTTTGTAAAATCAGGCTCAACATCTGATGATATACTTTTAGGAGACGGATCAACTACATCATTAAGCGGTATAGGAGGCTCAACTGATACAGGCTCACTTTTAACTACTGCTTCTGTTAACCTAAACGAGATTACTTTTACAAAAGGTGATAGCAGTACCT
>Ga0222716_10002809_pt1 | contig 14100 bp, 14 predicted proteins | sample C33_13DmetaG_FD_165044 | JGI IMG/M metagenome (GOLD analysis project Ga0222716, IMG submission 165044) | Estuarine water microbial communities from San Francisco Bay, California, United States - C33_13D | ecosystem: Environmental > Aquatic > Marine > Unclassified | place: USA: California... | reverse complement strand
TCTCCAACCCTCGCTTGATGGACTTTTTACCATGATCAACGCCGTGATTGCTTCGGTGTTTGAGAACCACGGATTGGGGCAATGCCCCGAGGAAAACCAAGCGGTTGAAGGGCAAGTTCGCCGGGGCGATTCGCTTCTCGGACCCGTCATCTATAGAGGAGTTCAAAAAGCGGTCAAAGGATTAACTTCCACGGGAGAACTTCTCTTCGAGGACGGTACGGTGGTCGACGACGGGAACCTCTTGACATGGTCAAACATCTAACTCGGCATCCACGGCATCGTTGGCTTCGTCACCTTCCATGGTCGCCTTTCTCTGGTAGAGTCCAAACGCCAAAAAGAACGCTCCGAGGGGGAAGGGGAGAAGGTCGATCATCAACTTCCGCTCGATGTCAACCCCCAAGGTTGAGGCCACGCCCCTCGTGTCAACTTCGTAGGTGTAGTAGCCGCCTTCGTCGGCTTCAAACGAGCGCTTGGCGGATTCGCCTTTGGCGAGAACGATGGATTCGGCGCTCAAGATGTTGTCGTTTTCATCGTAAAACACCAACCTCGCTGTGGTTTCGTTCTCGACTTCAAGGGTGACCGTGATCGCATCACCTTTCATCATCGAGGCGCCGTTGGCGTAGGGCTCGCTCCCTTCTTCGATCAAGATTGGCGAGACCCAGGCGTGCATGAAAAGAGCACCGAGCAACAGGGTGGTTCCGGTTAGGATGAACACCTCGTTCATCTTCATCTTGGGAGCCGTTCCACCGCCTGCCATGTTCGGGTGGGGGAGGTTGATGCTCTTCATTGTCTCGGCACGTTCCCACGACGATGCTAGCGCACGTGGGCCCCGATGTTCAGTTCCGTTTTGGTTTTGGCAGACCAAGACGTTCTCTTACCAGACGAATTTTTCCGCTTGATGTCAAGGTGGAAATCCCGAGCGTGTCCAACGCTCCTTCACCGCCGATCAAGGCCCGAAGGTGTGGATAGGCGGAGAGTGGCGTCCGAACAATGCCCAATCCGGCCCCTTCTTCAAGCTCGGCCACCGCCGGCGTGGCGGTGCATTCGTGTCCTCTTCGAGGGGATGGAATGAAATCCATGAGGCGAAGGTTGGGCTCACCGAGCGATGTTTTGAGTTTCTCAACCCGCGCTTCGGCTTTCTCTCGGCTGTTTATTGTGGGTGAGAACACCACGCCGACCCAACGCCGCTTCCCTCGAAGTGCCTTTGTCAACCGTTTGGCCACGACCTTCCGAAGCCTCCATTCTTCATCATGTTTCACCTTGGACGACCATAGCCTCAAAACGGTTCGCATCCACGAATTGATATGGGCGAGACCGTTGCGGAAGGCGATGGAACAACCAACGACCCTGTTGCTCCATCAAACCTTGACGAGGACGCCTCGCTCCTTGGCCTCCTGCGCGTTCTCCTTCATCCTCGCACCCTCCCCCATGTTGCCTTGTTGGGGGCTTTGGGGGTGCTGTTGCACCTTTTGGCGGGTGGAGGCAACGAGACGTTGAGCTCCATCGGTTACCTCTCTCTGGCGGGAGGATACGGTCTCACGGCGCTCCTCACTCCCTTTGGACCGGTGAAGCGTTGGACGACGCTCGATGGTGAGCAAGCCCACGGTTCTGCGCTCAAACGCTTGCTTATGTCGTTTCGGATTTGCGTGTTCCCGTTGGTCATGGCCTGTTTGGCCGCCTTCCTTCTTCTCCTTGTTCTCGGGGAAAACGGGTTGCTTGGTGACCAAACGGATGTTTTGCCGTTGGCCTTGGCCGCCTGTTTTGTCCTATGGGCCGTTCTTCAGGGGCGCAGTTTCTCGCGGTGGTTAAACGCCGCACTTTCGTCAAAGGGGACGGACGATGAACAACGTTCTCGAGGTGGGACGGTGCGTTCGTCATCGGTGATTTTTTTCCTTCTATTGACCGTCGTCTTCGCCCTGCTCGTGGCCTTCGAAACCATCGCAGGCAACAACGCCGATGCGATGGGCGTGGTTGCCTCAAACATCGTCTTCATCGCCGTGTTTGCTGGTGTGTTTTTCTTGGCCTGGCGAAGGACCCAACCCGGGCGAATGGCTGCATCCTCATCCGCTCACCTCTACGGGTTTACTGTGCGTTGGATGTTGGTGAGCCAAGCCTTCGTCTCCTGGCACCTTCTCACGGTTTGGCGTCATTGGGCTCTTGCACCACAACAAGGAATGCTCTTGGTCGAGGAACTCTTTTTGATGATGTTCACGGTCATCATGGCGATTTGGGCCCTCACTTCGAAGTCGTTCAAATCCTCTCTCCAATTGGTATCCAAGGAAAACGCATTGCCTGTGGGATTGGCCTTTGGTTACGCCTACGCTGGGAGCGTGGCGATGATGACCGTCGTCCTCGAAGATGTTCGCAACGTCATGATGGCGGGCCATTTGATCGTCGCGCTCACGGTTCTTTGGATGCAGCCCAAGGTGTTGAACGAGAGGCTTGCACACGTTGAGGCAAGTTCCAACGTCCGGCGAATCGTTTCGGAGGTTGTCGCCAACGCACCTTCCCAAGACGGGCGTGAGCAGGAGGTGGCTTCCCTACTGGGCGATGTCGGGTCCGTAGCCAACGTCCAAGCGAACTCGGCTACCGATTCGAACGACGAGCATACGGCGGAACCGAGTATCGGCGCTCACGTCGCTTGGAGCGCCCCCGAAGTGCTTGCCGACGACGTGGCCTGGGACGATGAAGTGGAAGTCGTCGACTAACCGGATTGGATGCCCGAAAGGAGCGTGACGACCCGAATGGTGTCCTCCAAATCCTCGCTCACGCGGGCTCCAAAAATCAGTTGTGCGTCTTCGTCAACGGCGCTCGTGAACAAGTCGGCCACGGCCGTCACTTGGCCGATGGTCATCCCGAGACCGCCCTCGACTTGAATTAGGCAACCCTTGGCTCCGCTCACGTCCATCTCGGCGAGCGGGGCTTTCAAGGCGGATTCGAGAATGCTTCTCGGGTCGTCGGGTCTGCCGGTTCCAACCAACATCGTCGCCTCGCCGGTCTGGTTGACGATGGTTCGGAGGTCCATCAGATCCAAATTGATGAGGCCCATGTGCATCAACGTCCTCACCAAACCCTCCACCAAATCCTCAACCCACTCCGCTCCCATCTGCCAGAGTTGGCCCCGTTCTCGTGCCTGTCGTGCGAGCCGTTCGAGGGAGAGTCGGACGGTGATGTGTGCTGTGGATTCGAGACGCTGCAAGCCTTCCATTGCCAACACATGACGGGTGGGTTGCGCTGAAAACGGCAGGGCGGCAATGGCGAGCACGATGGCGCCGGATTGACGTGCTTGGCGAGCAAATTCTTGCGCCGCACCGGTGCCGACGCCGCCGCCCAGGCCGGTCAGCAGAATCACCAATTCGGTTTCCTCAAACAGGCGAGCCGTTAGCGTGTTGAGGCCTCGCATCCGCTGCTCAGCAAGAGGGGGGAGGGCAGCACAACCGACGCTGTCGAGGGCGTGGCCGAGTCGAAGGTGATGGATGTTTTCTCCTGTTTTGAAACTCGCTTCGTCGGCGTCGACCAGCGCCAAATGAGCCGACTGTTGGCAGCGCTGGTGCGCTCGATGCGCCCAAGCGCACCCGATGCCTCCAACGCCAGCGATGAGAATGCTGGAGGCTTCCATGACGGCCACGGTGCGTGGCTTCTCCATCAACTTTGGTGTGCAGCATTACTCGATGTAGCGCAAATACCGCCGTCGGGCATCCCTTGCCCAAGCGTTGTCGGGCTCGAGGGCGAGGACTCGGTCGTAATACTCCACGGCGGTCTCGAATTCCGAGAGGTGACGGCCGTACAGGTGGCCAAGGTTGGAGAGGACGGGAATGCAATCTTTGTCGGTCTCCAACATGGAGAGCAGGAGTTTCTCCGCCGCCCCAAGCGCACCTTTGACCATCAAATCTTCCGCCTCATCAAGCGACGACAATTGTTCGTCGGAGAGGTTGTAGGTGTTTTCAAACGGGTGATTGCTCATGCGGCTCAACACCACCAAACGCACGGTCCGCATGAATCCTTCTCTCCGAAGTTCGCAGCACGGCAGCATTGAAACTTTGATGCGAAAAAAAATCTCAAAAAACGCAACACTGCGCCGCACTTTCTGTGGTGTTTTGCTGACAATGTTTAAGGAGTCCTTCCAAGTCGGAAAGAGCGTAAGGGTGAGGCTATGCACAAATCTGCTCCGACGTCCCGCATTGCGTTGCTCACCCTTGCGGGGGTGCTGCTGCTGCTCCCGACCCTTGCATCCTCCTACCACGGAGGGATCGGTGGTGAACAATCTCACCAAGGGTCAACCGGCCAGGTTGACATCGACGATGTTGCCAAGTCCGGATGTCTCTGCCACAACGAGGTCGCCGACAACAGCGTTCAGGTCATCTTGGACGACGTTCCGTTCGCTTGGGTTGCCGGCGAAACCTACACCTTCCACCTCCAGCTCATCGGCGGCCCACCCGCTACGGGGACCTACACGGGCGGCTTTTCCATGCGAGTGTCTCTTGGAACACTCTCCAGCGATGAGGCCCAAAACTGGGAACTCGACGAACAGAGCCTCACCCACACCGAAGCCTCCTCGGCAAACGCTGACCGGGCTTGGGTGGTCCAATGGACCGCCCCCGCTGAAGCCGGAGCAGGCACGGTTAACTTCTGGATTGTCGGCAACTCCGTGAACGGCGACCAGGTTCCCGGTGTCGAAGATCGCTGGAACCAACTCAACTTCGCCCTGTCCGAAGGCGACGAAACCACGACGGCTATGGGCACCCGTACGCTCTTCGCCGGCGACGGCAACGTCAGCCCGCCAGAACCCGCTCACCACGGTGTCGACCTCCATCACATGGGCGCCAAACTCCGAGCCCACTGGCTCGGCTTGCTTGGATTCGGTGCCGTCCTTGGCGTCGTCGCCTTTGCCGGCTTGCTTCTGCGGTACGGCTTCTCAACCTCCTACAAAGGTCGGAGCAATCAACTTCGGCTGCGGTACAAATTGATGCGAAGAGGTGACCAGTGATGGACGATACGATCACCAAACTTCTGCGAAGCGTTGCCGACGGCAGCGTGAGCGTGGACGATGCCCGCAACGCCCTCGAGGGAGCGGAATTGACCGAAGAGCAGATGACGTCAGCCATCGACCACGGCGTTTTCAACGTCGCCGAGCCCGGCACCATCGTCAGCGCTTCACTGGCGCCTTCAGGCGGCTCCTACCTCACCATGTTCTTCTTTGCCTGGGGCCTCTTTTGGGTCTGCTACTGGAGCTTTTCGATGGTTTACGGACTCGCCAACGGATGGGACCAGCAGCAACTTTCCTTCCATTTGGCCATGACCTTCACCACGCTCATCATGGTGGGCATCATCTACCTCAAGTACATCGTCCCTGATACGATCATCGTTAAACACGCTCAAAACAAATTCATCCCCGAACACCAGAAAGATTGGCGGGAGTACAAGTGGTGATGCAACATGGCTCGCGAATACGAACTCAAACCTGCTCCTTCCGACGCCGCTGACATCGCTGCCGGCGGGGCCACCACCATCAACCGCCGGCAGTTCCTACGCTACGGCTTCAACACGGCGGCCGGTGTCCTCACCGCATCCCTCGGCATGTTGGGTTTTGCCGCCATTCTCCTACCACCCGGTGGGGGCGGAGGCGGCGACCTGGCGGTCCAATTTTGGGCGAAAGGCCGTGAAGACGAAGCGTGGTACGGCGCGAAACACCTTCAACCGATGACCAAGGCCGATTTCGAAGCCGAGGCCGCCAGTTCGTCCACCGGAACGGCGGGCGCTGCTGGCGTTTGGAACGGCGTTCCCGTGGTGGTCAACTACGTCGCCCACTCAAAATACGCTGGAACGCCCGCCTCGAACGGCAAGGCCCGCTTTCAATTCATGGAAGGCTACGACGAGACCGGAAAATACGTCGGCCACTTCGAAGACTTAGCTGAAGCCGATCCTCGTTTGATGCCCTCCGACGACCTCATCATGGTCTTTGGCCGATGCACCCACCTTTGCTGCATTCCCGGCTGGCAACTCGTCTCCAACTCCTTCACCGAAGACTCGTGGACGCCCGGTGGCGGTGACGACGGGGGAACCAAGATGTTCTGCATCTGCCACTCCTCTCGCTTTGACCCCACCGCCCTTGAAATGAACACGAATCGAAACCGATCCAACGGGGCGACCTTCAACTACGCCGGAATCCGCCGAGCCGGCGGTCCTGCGCCGGTGGGCTTGCCCATCATCCCCATTCAACTCAACGGCGATGTCATCGAAGGCATCACCGATTATGTGGATTGGTACACGTATTGTGACTGAGGTGATTGAATGACGACAATGTTCTGGATTTTGTGGTTCTTCATCGCCTTCCTCGTTCTTATCGTAGCGTTCACGCTCCGTAAGGAAAACGAGGAAATGCCTCGCCGAGACATCCTCCGTGCGGTGGAATCCACCGGCAAGATGGGCGTAGCGGAGCGTTCGTTCCTGTGGGTCTTCTCCTGGCTTGACACTCGGTTCCGGCTTCAGGACTACTGGAACATGTCGAAGGGCGCCTACTACAACATGCACCGACAAATGCCGCTCACCCACGCCGAGAAGTACAAGCTCCGCATCATTTGGTATTGGTACCCTCTCTATTGTTTGGGAGGCATCTCCTTCCTTTCGTTCATTATTCTCGTCATCACGGGTACTGTGCTGGGGATCTATTACGTCCCGGGTGGCGAAGGCGACCCTTCCCCCGCTTACGCCAGCATGCAGTACATCATGACCCAACTCCCGTTCGGCTACATTCTGCGAGCCGTGCACCACTGGACGACCCACTTCATGGTGGCCAGCGTCTTCCTCCACATGTGCCGCGTCTACTTCACCGGCGCCTACCGCAACCCTCGTGAGTTGAACTGGCTCATCGGTGTTGCCTTGATGGCGTTGACCATCGTCTTTGGCTATTCGGGCTACCTTCTCCCGTGGGACAGTCTGGCCTACGGTGCAGCCATCATCGGTATCAACCTCGCCAATTCAAGCCCGTTGGTCGGGAAGTACATCGCGACCTTGCTGTTCTCCGGCTCCGAACTTACACCGCTCACCGTGACCAGGATGTATTTCATTCACGTGTTCATCCTCCCCGTCATCGTCACCACGCTCATCATCATTCACCTGTTCATCGTATGGGTACAAGGGATTGCGGAGCCGCATTGATACGGAGGGAAAATTATGGGACTTATCGACAATTTCGGCCGAGTGGCCTCCATGTACATGGAAGAAAAAGCCAATCTCCAGGAGGCGGAAGCCAAGCGGAAGCGAACCCGAACCGGTCACGGTTTCTGGCCTCACGAAGTCCTTCGTGACACCATCATCTTCGCTTCGATGCTCTCCATCCTGCTCTTTTACGCATGGTTGATTCCGCCCCCACTCCACGGTGCGGCCGACCCGTATGCTCAGGCGGGCTTCGTTTTCCCCGACTGGTACGTGCTGTTTTCCTACGGCTACTTGCGATGGGGTGAATACCTCCCGCAATTCGTGGTGCCCACCGGTTTCGTCGGGGATATCGTCGGTCAACCGATGTTCCCATGGAACGCTGCTTGGTGGGGCGCTGCTCTCACCGGCATCCCCGTCGGTATTCTTGCCCTTCCACCCTTCCTGGGTGGCCGGGAAAAGCGTCCTGTTGAGGACCCGTGGTTTGCGGCCGCCGGAGCTGTTTATCTCGCTCACATCTGGTTCATCTCGGTGTTTTCCATCAACATCTTCCTCGAATTGTATGGGAAAAACAGGTCTGATTTCTGTAAACTTGATTCGCACGGTGACCTCCTGTGCGGGACAAGAGAGCCTTGGATAGCCGATGTATTCAACTCGATACCTTGGGTGATGACGGGTATTTTATTGTGGATTTGTGTCTACTTCATCGGCCGAGGATTGTTGATCAAGGCTTGGGGCACCGGCATGACCGTGGCCAAAAGCCGACAACTGCTCGTCGGTGCTCTCATTCTCTCCTCGGCTGCCACCGTGGCGACCTACGACACCTACGACAACGGTTTCTGGGATGCAAAGGGCTTGTTGACCATCAAGGACTACGGCGAACTTGAAGCCATGAGGACGCAACCAAGCGACGTCCACGTTCACGACGTGAACGAATTCACCGATGAACGTGGGTGGTCCGAGAGCGGTGTTGTGCCGACTACAGCGTGGCTTGGGTGGAACATCTACCAGCCTGCTCGTTACATCATCATAGATTTCACCGATTCCAACGGACATCAAGACCCTGAGAACGGCATCAACGCTGCAGCGGGCGGTACGACCTTCGCAGGAGGCGATGGTTTCACCAGTTCCGGCACCTTCACGGTGACGGACGGCACCTCGCTCTTCCCCGACGGACATCACGACTCGGTGGAGACGTTGACCACCGACGTGGCCTGTGAGTTCCGGTCGAGCGAACGCAAGATCAACGACATCTCCACCCAGACCATGATCGCCACCACCTTGACCGTGACCGATGCTTCGGGCGCAACCGTGGTGTCCTTCGCCGACTGTGAAGGAGCAACCGCTGAACTTCAACCCGGTACCTACAGCTACGCATACGAGGTGACGGTTAGCGGGGCGCTCGCCCTCAACGCCAGTATCACCACGGAAACCGCCTTCACCATCGCCTCCTACCAGCCGCTTTTGGTGTGGGGTGAGGATGCGCCTGCGAGCCTTGCCGGGCACACGGTCAACCTCTCGAATAGCGAGGAAATGGCGCTCGGTGCTTCGACCTACGAGTACATCGAAAACCCAAGTTACCACAAGAACCCCAAGGCGCTGGATGCGAAACTCACCTACGCCATGTTCATTCCGTGCGTCACCTTTGGCGCCTTGGTCTTCATTCTGCTTCGCTACATGGCCCGTGGATACGAGTTTGAGATGAACAAGTGCTACGGTTGCGATCTGTGCGACGATGCATGCCCTGTTCGCTTGTTCAACGGCGGTGATAAACTCAACATCATTTACAACTCGTGGAACAACGAAGACGACGGTGTCCCGCTGTATTCCTGCCTTACCTGTACGGCCTGCACCAACGCTTGCCCGCAACTTGTGAACTACGACTCCTATGTGGATATACGACGAAGCCTCATCGTTGGCGGGCCCCAAGCAGAAATCCCTCACACGGTCCTGCAAGCCGTTCTCAACGCTGAGGCGGAAGAGGCAGCGGACGACGATTTCATCGCCACGGAGGACTACCCCATCACCTCCAACGTCGGTTACTACCCCGGCTGCGTTGATTACCTCGACCAGGAGATGGTCTTCTCTCACGTCAACGAAGGCACGATGAACCTTGGAGACACCACGACGGCCGCCTTCACGCTGTTCGAGGAGATGGACACCGATGTGGCCTATCTCGGACGCGACTTCCTCAAGTGCTGCGGTCACGACCAGAAATGGCAGGGACTCGACGAGGTCTTTGAGAAATTGAAGGCCTACAACCAACGAAAGATCAACGAATCCGGTATCGATACCCTCGTCTCTTCCTGCGCAGAATGTTTCCGAACCTTCGCTCGTGATTACGAACTGGAGAACGTCAAGGTCATGCACACCACCGAATTCCTCATCGAGCAAGGCTTTGACATGGCCCTCAAGAGCGAAGACACGACCGTGACCTACCACGACCCTTGCCGTCTTGGCCGCCAGATGGGCATCTACGACGAACCTCGTGAACTCATCAACGCCGTTGAAGGTGTTGAAATCGTTGAAATGGAACATCACGGTGAAGACGCGATGTGTTGCGGTGTATCGAGCATGATGTCGTGCAACGAAAACGCACGTTCCCTCCGTGTCATGCGCATGGAAGAAGTTCGAGCCACGGGCGCTGACACCATGCTGACTTCCTGTCCGAAGTGCGTCTCGCACTTCGAGTGTCTGAAGTTCGAAGGCGACGAGGCCTACGCTGACATCGAAATCCTCGACGTGGTCTCGTTCCTTGCTCGCCAAGTCAACGAGAAGAAAGCCGCTCACGGCGTTGCTTCCGTCGTTACGGACCAGGTTGAAGCTTGATGGCGTCAACCTTGCGCTTCGTCTTCGTCATCGCCCATGCCCACGATTTCGTAGTTTGATGGGAATAAAGCGATGGCAACACCGCCGACCAGAGCGGCGAAGCCCCAAGCAAAGGCTTGTTGGACAAAGAGCAATTCCAACGCAAGAGCGACGAGAATCAATCCTCCGATGTTCGAGGTCCAAACGAGCGTCTTGAACGTGGATAGACTCACACCGGTGGTTCCGGGCTTTCGGTAAGGTCCGAATTCACCCCCAAAGCGTTGGGCTGTGGCGTCTTTTCCTTTCTTTGACATGGTTTCACCTCATCGGTCGATCATCGTGATAGCGTCGGTTGGACAAGCCAACACACAGAGACGGCAGCCGGTGCACGCGTCTCGCAGAATCCTCGCTTTCCGATTGCTCTCGACCGTCATCAAAGGGCTGCGAACGTCTACATGGTAAAGTTCGATGGCGTCGTCATCGCAGACGATGGTGCACTGGTCACAACCGATGCACTTTCGTTCTTCAACAAAGGCGACCGTGCCCTCACCGCCCTTGGTGTTTGCACGTTGTTCGCCTCGTTGGCGATTCAAGGCGGTGCGGATTCGCAACGCCTCTTGTTCGCGACGCTTCCGCAACTCGTCAGCGCCCGTCATGCTGTGACCTCGGCATGCCGTTCCCCTTGAAACTTAGCAACGCACAGGTTGACAAGGAGGTCGCCAAAACAGTAGAACGCCCCGACGAGAAGCGGTGGATTCCATGCCGTGAGGCCGGTCCAAGGTACGCTGCTTGCCCACGTCCAGTTTCCCAGGTAGGTGCCCCACAACTCCATCGCCAACGCAACCCACGCCATCGTGGCATAGAGGCGAGGCTGAGGTCCCCAAGCCGTGAACCCCAAGACCAGAACGAGCATGATGACCCCCGACGTGTCGCCACCGGTCCATGCTCCGTAAGCGACGAGCGGAACAAAGGGGAGAAGGAGGGGCATCGCCCAGCGTTTGCGAAGTTGGTTTGCACCTCGTCGACCGAGGTCAAAAAGAAAGTAATGACCGGCCGGGACAAAGAGCGGCATGAAATCTCGCTGGTATTCGTAAATCAACCAAACTTCCGAAAAAAACAGTTCCATCGGCGTTGCAAGAGCGACGACCGTCACCATTTCGATCCGCTCAACGCGGTCGGTAGTGGCGTAGATGCGCGCAAAAACAGCCCAACACCACAGGTTGACCGGCCACTCTGCATGCGTTTCAGCGACCGCTCCGCCGGCGGACGTCGCCGACCACCACAACCCAACGGCGATGGTTGTCACGTAGAGCCAAACGCGCTGAGCCATGACATGGCGAGTGCATCTCCGCTTTCATCGTGTTGCGCTCACTCATCATCACGGTACAGTCTTCGCGATGCTTGGGCAACCACCACAACCAGCAGGAAAACCGCCAAGATGGAAAGCCCCATCACCAGCGGAACCTGAGTTGCAGCCGTCGTATCCGTCGTTTGGTCTTCATCAACCGGTGGGCAGTCTCCACGCTCTTCGCAGGTCACGATCGGAGGTTCGGGGTCGATCACTTCGTCCTCATCTCCGGTTCCTTCGACGCGGGGGAATTCGCACGAGCCATCGTCTTGGGTGGCCTCGGGAAGATGATTGGTCGCTGAGGCGTTGGTGCAACCCAACACGGGTTCGGGCTCTTCAGGCGGTTCAGGGTAGGTGCACAGCGATGCATTGTGAACGTCCGTGGAGAGGTCGTGATTGGTCGCATTAACATCGTGGCAGCCCTCGGTGGGCGGAGGCGGCGGATAGATGCACGAATTGTCGTCGAGGGTTGCGTCAGGGTTGTAATTCTCAGCGGTTGCGTCTGTACAGCCTTCAACTTCCGGAGGAGGGTATTCGCACATCGTTTGGTCGTTCTCGGTAGCGTTTGGATTGAAATTTGACGCGGTTTCGTCCATGCAACCCACCACGGCAGGAGGCGGGTATTCACAGGAATCGTCGTCCACTTCGGCCTCGGGGTTGTAATTCAAGGCCTCTTCATCCTTGCAACCCAGCACTTCCTCGGGCTCGTCGAAGCATCCCAACTCGTCCACGGTTTCGTCCTGTTCAGAGTTTGGACACCAATCAGCATCGTTGGTGACCCCGTCCTGGTCGTCGTCTTCAAGACATCCATCACCGTTCCAATCCCACAATACATCGTCACCTCCGTCCGGACAAAGGTCGTCATAAAGTTCGATCACGCCTTGCCTGTCGAGTGGAAGGTTCTGCAGACGGAGGTCGTTGGTTTCCAGCCATTCGGCTTTGAAAAACACCGGCGGCAGAATCCTCTGTGTCCTGGAAGCTGTCTGGCCTCCGGGGTTCAACGGGACGTTGTATTCCCAATCGATCACGCTGTCGTTCCCGATTTGACCCAATTTTCCTCGAAGGGAATGGGAGACCAAAAACTGCCCGTTCGGCAAGAGCGTCGCTCCCGATTGGAAACGCGGTCCCCAACCGGCTGGAAGCATGAATTCCTCATCGGGTTGGGATGGGTTGTACATTCCCGTGGATTTGTTCAGAATGAAAGCATCACCGTTGCGGTCAGGGTTGATGATGCCCACCACGGACCGGCCACTCATCTCGTTTGAAAAGTACGAGATGGAACCTGCGAACGGCCGACCGGCCGGTATGAAGGTGGCGTCGTGTTGAACCACCGTGTGGTGATCATTGGACGAACCTAAACCGTAATTCAAGGGGTTGCCCCATCGGTAAAGCAAATCACCCTTTGACCCGTTGCTTTCTTCCCATGTCAGATTGTGGTTGATGATGTACAGTTCTTCGGTGTGACGGCAAGACAAGAGAATGTGCTTGTGAACCGGGTCGTAATCAATTGAATTGCAATGCATCCAATCAGCGTCATCCGCTCTTGAGTTGGGGCCCACGGCGTTGATGTCGATTTTTTCCGGGTGTTCGGACGGGTTGCCGTACGTAGGAAGCATCTGTTCTTGGTCTTGGACCAAGTGGTCGGATGCCTTCCACATCCAAACGATGGTGGCTCCTCCAGATTCGGTTGGTGCGTATTCGATCACGACATCCGGCCAGAGGCCGTCGGAGGAAAGTTTCCCTTCTTCACGTCCCATGGACCGAGCGGTGGTTTCGTCGATGTACTCCCAAGCAATCGCCAACACGTTGCCGTTCGGAAGGAAGGTTGCGTCGTGATGCAAGCGGTAGGTGTTGGCGTATTCCGTGATTTCCCAAAGCAGTTGGCTGTTGGCGTCAAGAATCTCGATGTGAGTGGCTGAGCCTCCGGCTTCCATGAGCAACGGACCTTCCTCAGGTGGGAGATCGTTCAGCATTTGCAAGACGGTGGCGTTGGCTCCGATATCGATGCCGTAACTGGAACCGTTCGGATGCGTACTGCTCCATTGGTGGCGGAGTTCGCCCCGTTCGTCGATGAGGTAAATTTGGTCGTGCGATGTTGCTGAGAATACCGTATACCCGGGTTGGGTTTCGTTGTTGCAACTCAAAAGGCCAGCCTCAGCACCAACGTACAATTTGTCGCACACGGGTGGGGTGGGTGGTGAAGGATGCTGGGAACGCCCGGTGGTCGGCTCTGCCTGACCGGCAAGGCTCCAGGTGCTCATCATCAGAAGAAAAACGATGGCGGTGGCCGTTTTTGTTCTGACTTGACGCTTCGTTGATGGCGGATTTGAAGACCCAAACATTACCCGGCCGGCATGTCGTTCTGGATTTAATGATTTTTCAAGAATGCGTCCTTTGGGCTCGGAGCAATCCGTTTGTAACGATGGACGCGTCCACTGCCCGGTCAACGGCCCCTAAATCAGCCGGAAACCGTTTGCGTCTCCTCGCCCTCCGCGTTCTTGCGAATCGCTGCCTCAGCACCCATGGCGAGCATGCTCAGTTCGGCCACCAGAGCGTGCCATCCATGGGCATCAACACGGTACGGGTTTTCGGCACCTTCGAAATTTTCGAAGCGTGAACTGGGTGAATTCAAATTATCCATGTCAGATTTTTTACCGTTGATCCGGTAAAACCACGAGGCGGCTTCACCGTCAACAAGGTACACCACCGGTTCCAGCGTTTCCCCCTCTTCAGAGGTGAGGGAGGTCGGAATGCCCTCTTGGATGAGGAAATTTTCAACATCAACGCCC
>Ga0222716_10002805_pt1 | contig 14105 bp, 11 predicted proteins | sample C33_13DmetaG_FD_165044 | JGI IMG/M metagenome (GOLD analysis project Ga0222716, IMG submission 165044) | Estuarine water microbial communities from San Francisco Bay, California, United States - C33_13D | ecosystem: Environmental > Aquatic > Marine > Unclassified | place: USA: California... | reverse complement strand
AAAATAAGAGAGCAAGAACAAGAAGAACGAAAATTAAGAGAGCAAGAAGAAGAAAGAAAATTAAGAGAGCAAGAACAAGAAGAACGCAAATTAAGAGAGCAAGAAGAAGAACGCGAAATAAAAGGTTTAAATGATGATTATTCAAAATTATTGCCAAAAAAAATAGATAATACGGATTATAATAATAATGTAAAAGAAATAAAAATAAATAATGTTAAAAAAAAGAGTTTTTTTTAATAGAATTAATATTATTTAGCATATTTTTGAATACTTATTGTAATTATTTTTACATTTTATATTTCATGATTGATATAAATTAATATTTTTGATGTTTTCTTACCTTTATTAGTTTAGAATTTTTCTTTTTAATAAAAACACCTGGGTCATATTCTTCGTTATCTTCTTCTTCTTCGTTTTCAATACCCATTAATTCGCGTTGATCCTGTAATGCTTGCATTTCCCATAAATCTCTAGAGCACATTTTAAAATTACTATCATTTGCTTTGTACCAAAAAACAATATCGTTAATATTATTAGATTGTACTTTGTTATCTATAACCAAACATTCGTAATTTTCAGTACATTGATTCATAACTTGATTAAATACGTCAAATGTAGGGAACATACCAGCATAATGATTGTATATTTTCTCTCTTTCTTTTACAATATTATTTCTAAAAATAAATACATAATCAATATTAGATCTTAAATCTGGAGGCAAACCTAATCCATGTTGCATTGTAATTAATAAAAATATTTTGTAATGACGTCCATTCATAAATATACACCTAATATTTTTATCAGACATAATGCTTTTGTTATACATACAATCGTCTAAAATAAGAAATGAACGCGGATCAATAGTTGATGTCCCGTGCTTAGCCATTTCTCTTTTTTTACTATTAGTTATATTTATTTGCCGATTTAGATATTTGCTTATAATTTTTTCTTCAAGTTCATCGTATATTAACATTTTTGGTATAAACTTTTCAAAATATCCGTTCGCTTTTTCTGTAGGAGATACCACAACACCTACAGGAATATCTCTATTAAAACTTAATATATCTTTCATACAATAACTTTTACCTGTATTCCTTTTTCCTATAAAAACGACAACTGAATCATTTTTAATTTTAGATGGATCAAACTTTTTCAACTCTAATTTCATTTTAACTTATTTTGCTTTGTTAATTAATACTAACAAAAATATAATAAGTATATCACGCATATATATAAAACAATAGGGATATATTTAATAAACAATGATACATTATTGGATTAATATTGACGATAGTATTATGAGAAGAAATTTCATGGATACGCAAATGAATATTTTTGGACTTGACAATAAAAGGGTAAGCGCTATTAAACCATGTGATTTTGACAATGTTCTAGTACATAAAAGACCTTTAACATGTAAACATCCAGGATGTAATAAATGCGAATATGAGTTCGCATGTATTTCAAGTCATATTAAAGCTATGCGCGAGGCATTAAATAATTCAAATGATGATTATTTTGTTATTATGGAAGATGATATTATCATACCATATTTAATAGACTATGATAAATTGATTAAAGATGCCCCGAGAGATTTTGATATAATACAATTGCTTGTATTATACGGGCCATCTGTTAAATATTTATATAAAAATTTATTTATTGATAATAATATTAATTTTATAAAATGGAAGTATCTTCTACCATCTACTGGTATGTATATTATAACAAGAAAAGGAGCAGAAAAATTAATAGATAAATTTTATAAAAATAATAAATATGATTTCAATGATTGTGAATATCAGATAGTCGCAGATGTAGCATTGTATTCGAGTGTAAATACTTATGTAACAACATTTCCATCAGTTTATCCAAATATTAAAATGGGTTCCGAAATACATCCAGAACATTTAGAAGCACATGAAAAAACTATTAACGATATAATAGAAGTGTTAAACCATATGAAGAAAAATAGGATTCCATATACATTATAATAACTATTCTTTTTCTATGTTATTAAAAAAATATAATACTATTAATTGTTTGCGATGGTCTCTTAATTTATTAGTACAATATAATATATAACTATCGTTTCCATCTCCGTTGTTTATTTTGTTATTTTTAATCCATATTTTAAATAATTCATTATATAATTCTACAGACTCTTTAATAAGTGGATATTTTTCTATTTTATTTGTTGCCAACATTTGCGCTTCCTCGGCTAATCCTATAATATGTAAAAAATGCTTTGTTATACAATCTCTACATCTTTTATTTTTATTTGTTAAATGTTCTTCTAATAATATAGATTGCTTTATTATTTGCTGCATATTATATTGCGGGTCACTCACTGGATCCAATGAATCACATGTTGTAGTACATTTATTTGTTATTTTTTTATTAGAATAATTAATATCGTCTATTTTATTTTTATTATAATTTATATTTAAAAGCATAGGGTTACCGCCAAAATCATTATCTTTATAATGTGTTATAAACCATAATACAATACCCGTATTTACAGCAATAGCTATAATAATAATAATTGTTTCAAAAGAATTTACCATATCTTGTGAACTTATCTATTATATTAAAATATAAGAAATATTTTAAAAATAATAATTAAAATTATTATTATTAAGTAGAAAAATAATGTTTATTGAACATTTTGATAAATGCTCTGATCTTAAAAATTTCACTGACAAATATATAGATGAAAATAATATCACTGGTGTAACGGAAAGCGATTTAAAAAAATGTTCTTTATTGGCAAAATTAACAGATACGCACTATGACGAAAATTATATTAAAGAAACTCCCACAAAATCTTCTTCGAACATTTCTTTTAACCTTCCATCAAACCTTTCTTTTAAACTTCCATCCAACCTTCCATCTAACCTTAATAATGATTTATTTAGTATGGACAATTTATTCAAACATCAAGTATATATATATATATTCGCCACTATTATTGTTAACATATTTTTATCATTATTTATAATTCCTATTATATTTTCAGGCGGCATTTTAACAGCCCTTTTTATAATTTTACTTTCAATAATTATTTTAGGTCTAATATTAAAATTATTTAGTAAATCTTAAATCTTAACATATTTATTTGTTTTATTTTTAATATTTAAATATATATATATTATTATAGTATATAATAATCCACCCCATAGTGTATCTAATATTGCTACTTTTATTGGATAGTCTTCATATAGTGAAATGCTCGTAAAATTATATATTCCATATATGCTTAATCCCAGACATCCACCTGACATAAAAGCATTATATAATAAATCTTTACCTTTTAAAGTATCCGCCAAAGGTATTGCTACAAAATATAATGAAAATAAAACAAATATATATGCTATAATAACGTATAGCATATTTGTTTTATGTATTTTATTTTGAATTTTTTTTGCTACATCCAGATACATTTTTAAATTTATATATATCCATGTGCCATCTATTATAATCAATAATATTGCCAATATTACATATATTATATATATATTCATTATCTATATGCTATATATATATTAAAAATTATTATTGCGCCTTCTTTTTTTCATTCCATTTATCTGCCACAAGTTTCATTAAATCTTTGTATTCTTTATCAGGATTTTCCTGTCTTAATTTAGTAATTTCCTCTTTCATAAAGATATTGTAAGCAGATGGCTCTCTTTTAACAACATTGAGAGATTTTTTAACACATTTTTTATAAAAATTAGATACCAGTTTTTTAAGATCATCTAATGAATATTCAACATCTTCTTCAATATTTGTTTTAATACTAGTTAGAATATCAACACCTTTAATTTTCTTAGTTTTCTTAGCATCTTTAGATGTGCTAGGAGATATATCATTTTCATTATCCATATTTATTTACTCTTTTTTATTATTAATATATAGTAGTAAAGTTTTATATATATTTGATATAATGAATTCAACTAAAATTAAAATATTTATTAAAAACAAAGATAGATTAATATACAAGAATAATAATAAATATTACTACAGATATGATAACCGATTTATTAATATAAATAAAAATAAACTAACTGATAATTTTGGTGTTATAGGAATGAAGGGAAATAAAAAGAATAAAAAAATCAAAGCTTGGCGGGGTGGTAATGATAAAGTAACAACTATAAGAAAATTAAAAAAAAATATAACTAAAATTGAAACAATAGTAAAAGAATTAGATTTTAATAAAAATATAGTTAAATACAATCATATAAACAATATCAAAAATATACTTAATTTTTTAGAAAAATACCGAATTATACTAATTCAACTAATAGAAAGTAAATATGGCGATGATGAGGATAATCCCGAATTTACAAAAAGTATTATATCAAGTATTAAAATTATATTATTTGACAAAATATTTTTAAATTACTTAGTTAATATTATTAATTATTTTATTCAAGATAAAGATATAGATTCGGTAAATAAATTAATTGATATATTAACTTTTAAAGGAAATAGTGAAATTGATAATTTGCTTGGAGAGGAGGATGATACAGATACTCGCGATTACTTTGATGCGGAATATGAGAAAAAGAAAACTAAAATAATTCAAACCATAAAAGATAAAAAAGAGAATTTTGAAAGTGAGTATAAAAAATATATTAAAAATATAAACGATAAAAAAACCGAAGATATTAAAAATATTGAAAATGAGGATATAGTATTTGATGATAATGATGATAATGATGATAATAATAATGATAAATTATATGAAGCAATAAAAGCCAAATTAATTACAGAATGTAATAACAATATTAAAAAATCTTTAGAGATATTAAGAGAATCTGTAGATATTAAAAAATATTGGGCTATTCTTAAAGAAACCGCTATTTACGAAATAAAAGATACCAATATATTTAAAACTTCTGAGAATGATGATGTATTAGATATTTTAAAATACAAAAAGAATGTCTTAATTATGATAAATAATATATTATATAAGTGTATTACGCAAAATATTAAAATATTTTGGGAGAATGATGAAATAAATGCTAATTATTATAATGAATATAATAATAGATATAGTGAATTAAATAAAATTATATCAAATATTAGCATTATCGAAGATAAAGATAAAGATAAAGATTATGATAAGACTTTAATTGATAATAAAATTAATGGAATTAAAAATATAAATGAGGATATGATATTAAAACAATTAAAATATCAAAGTGATTTAAATAATTATTTTGAAATTTATAATGAATTTATAGAACGAATAGTTAACCAGTATATAATAAATATTAAAATATATTATACACCAAACTCTTCTACAAAAGTTCAACCTACAAAGAAAACATTATTTATTAATTCTGTAAATATAATGACGATTTTTTTAAAAAACTTAATATTTAATATAAAAGAAAATTTTAATACAAAAATAACGGAAATAGACCTATTATTTAATAACTTACAAGAAATAAAAAAATTAGAGAATTAATGGTAGTTAAAAAGCATTATCATAATAGAAAACATGGATGTAATTAAAATGAATATAGTGAATATATAAAAATGACGTTATAATAGAAAGAAGAACAAGAGAAGTTTAAGTAAAGAGTAACTTATAAAAATAAATTGTTAATTATAAAGTAGCTATTATAAATTATTGGATAATGCCAGAATCTACGGAAGATGAAATAGAACTTAATTTTCCTAAATATTATTTGTCTGATATTTTTTTAGAATCTGTTAGAGAAGTTTTTGGAAATATTAAAATAGACCTTGATTTAAATCTAGATCTTATTTTAAAACATAATCCAACGTTATTAGAATATATATCAAAGGATGATGAATTATATATTTTAATGACATACCCTTTTTATTATAAAATAATTAAAAAAAAAAGTAATGAGATTTTTATAAAATATAATAAAAGCGAATACAAATATTTAGATAACTATTATATAGATGAAAGTATAGATAATTTTAACAAAATTTCAAATTATATAGGTTTGAAAGCAAAAGTAGAAGAAAAAGCAAGAGCAAAAGCAAGAGCAAGAGAAAAAGCAGAAGCAAAAAAACGAACAGGAGCAGGATGGGAATATAAAAACGCAGAATGGGAATATGAAGATGCAAAAAAGAAATATGAAGAAGCAAAAAATGCCAATAGCCAGAAAATTAAATTTGATACTGATAAGAGTAATAGCTATATTTTATTTTCTTATTTAAATATATTCATTTTAATTAATAAGTATAGAATTTTAATTTTAGAAAAAAAATATGGGAAAAATGAAATTAATAAAGATAATATTACAAAAAAGCTAATAAATGATAATTTAAATAATTTTAATAATGTATTTGCATTTCTTGATTACAAATTTTTAAGAAAATATTTAATATATATTAGTTATGATAAAAAGAAATATATTGAAAACTCTTCTAGTATAGCAGAAGGCCAAAAGGGTGGGAGACTAGATTTTTCAGCGGATATTTATTCGTTAACACTTAAATCGTCCAAAAGCGATGATAAATATAAAGATAAAGATAAAGATAAAGATAAAGATAAAGATAATTTTTTAAAATCAAAATATAAATATATAATGCTTGCGATGTGTGTAATATTATATAATTATGATAGAGAAACTAATAATATTGCTAATGCTACGTATCATAATAAAGTTATTTTAGACATTTTAAATAATATAAAACCAGAAAATATAATTTTATTTAAAGATATACAAGATCATTTTAATCATGATATTAATAAATACGATTATTCTAATTTAAATATCGATAATATCGATATTATGTATTTAAAAAATCGTTATAATATGCTTAAAAAACTTATTAAAAAGGACTTTTATTTTAATTTATTATACGAATTTATAAAAAAAAATTTTATACTAACAACTGGAAAAATTAATGATATTACATACGATGATGATTGGAGACAATATTTTAAAATTATTAAAAATAATATGTATTCCGAAAATATTAATAATAAAAAAATAACTAAACTTTATGAAGATTATAAAATATTTTTAAAGGATGATATATTTTCCGATGACGATGATATATTAATAAACTTTAAATATTTATCAAATATATACTCCATTAATTCTCCTTCTACTGCTCCTGTTGCTCCTGCTCCTGTTGCTCCTGTTGCTGATCCTGTTGCTCCTGTTGCCACTGCTGCCACTGCTGTTGCTGCTCCTGTCGCTGCTGCTCCCGCTACTGTTCCTGTTCCTGTTGCTGATCGTCATATAATTAATAATGATAAATTATCGAGTCTCAATTTGGTACAATTATTTATAATATCTTATGATAAAAAACATAAATAATAGAATTATAAAGGCTTTATATTTTTAAGTAAAGGTATAATAGTGTTTGTAAAAATTATATCAAAATGTTGGGACGATATTAATTTATTTTCAAGTAAATTTTCACGAATTTGTAATATTGGTTTATTGATAATAATAATATCAGGACTAATATTATTAAGACAAGTATCCTTATAACAATGATAACATAAAAGAACGAGAATAATTTTAAATTTCAATAAAGGATATTTAAGTTTAAGGAAATCATGTAAATTAGATACATCTTTAATATCGTCAATAAAATTATATTCACCATGATGATGGTATGAATGCCCTTTTTTAAGAAAAATTATTAATTCTTTATTATTAAACAAATCTTTAAATCTCGCAACACGCCTATTGTATTTTTCAATATCACTTTCATTGAATTTATCATGAATAAACTTAACATCATATTTATTAAAGACTACTATATCATTATTTTCCCTATATACAATATTGTGAGGCAAAAAATCGGCAAAATCATTTTCAATGATATTTTTAATACCATTATAAGTTACGACCCAATCAAATGGCAAGGCAAACTTGCGAATTTTATATTTTTTTAATATATCAGCTACACCACAATCAATCCCTATAGGTACGATAATCATTTATAATTAAATAATAATAAATAGTAATTACTTATATATTATAAGAAGATATTAATAGATAGTAATAGATAGTAATAGATAGTAATAAAATAATTAAGTTACATAAACACATCATGAAACCCTACGCTTATCATTCGTTTTTATTTTTTTAAAAGAGTTATATGTAATATTAGATACAGAAGACACTTTATCAAAATTAATTTCAACATCTTCGTCCACATTACCTTGAATTAAATTAATATGGGAAACTATAATAATATTAGAGAAATAGGATAGTAATGATTTGAGAAATGAAGGGACTATAGATAGATTATTATCGTCAAAATTAACGAACCCTTCGTCTATAAATAATTGATTAGATTGTATTTGGTAATTACTCATAAATAAGCTCATACGCAATGCTAATGATATCGCAAAATGTTGAAATCCTGATGCTTGAGAAACCGAAATGACTTGCTTAATATCGCATTTTTGTGTAACCACGCCACCCTCGTTATTAATTAACCAATTAATATGGATAATATCTTTAACAATAGTTATAATATAATCTAATTTAAAAGGTTTGGTTTCAGAGTGACATAATGATTTAATAATTTTATTAGTTTTTGTTGTCAATTTATTTAGAATATATTTATCATACAATTCAATTCTAAACGACTGAAAATTGTGTATAATTTTTTCTAATATATTAATAACCTTATCAATATCATTAATAGTATATACTAACTTATCGTAATTATTTTTATTGTCATTATTATAATTGTTCATAGTTGAGTGTTTAATAATTGTATCATTAAGCGTTTTAATCTGTTTTTTAACGAGTTTAATAGAATCTTCTAATTTTAATTTTTTTTGTATCATTGGTTTTTTATTATTATACGTATTATATTCATACCATTTATCATATATATCTAATATATTCTTTAATTTAAACATTTCATTAACATTAAGTATTTTCATGTATTTATCATAATTGCTCCATTTGTTATATATATCAATCAGCTCTAAATATTTATATATTCTTGGAATAATATTTTTATTATAATTTAATTCTTCTTCTTTTATTTTGATATGATATATTGTATTATTTTTTTCTATAATAAGAGCATCATACTTATCTTTCCAATTTACAAAGTTTTCAAATTGTTCTATAGATATTAATTCATTATGTAGTTTATTAGAAATATCATTAAAGAGGCAAATAGTGTTGTTTATTTCATTAATTTTTTCATAGCGTATAGATACTTGTTTATTTAATTCAGTTTTATCAACAATGATTTTATTTAACTCTTTTGTTATCTTATTGTGCGCCTTCTTAGATTTCAAATATTTTCGCCATTCTAATAATAAATCGTAATTATTTTTTGTATTTTTATTATTATCAATTCTATAAATTAATGTGTTACAATGTTCACAATTAATTAAACTTTTTTGATGTGATATATTATGGTTTAATTTATCAATAGTAATTTCTATATCCTTTATTTTAGATATCCAAGGTCTCGCGCAACATATTTTACATTCTGGATTATATTTATATTCATCGCTTGTAGTTAATAATATTAATTCACTATTTTTAATATTTAAATCATTAGATAGTTTATCAATATTATCTGATATATTATTGTAATATATGATTTGTTCTTCATCTTCTCTTAATTGTATTAATATATTTTCAATATCAATGCTCTCAATTTCCTTAACAATATTCATTAGAGTATTAGCATTATTATGAATTAATATAGGTTCCTTTAAAGGTTTATTTATTATATTTTTAGATTGCTGTTTCTTAAAAACATTATCAAACTCAATTTCAAGTAATCTAAGATTTTCCATATCTGTATTTAAAATTGTTTCTAAACTTTGTTTTTCAACTAATAGTGTTTCATAATCACTATATTTTATATTAGTAGTTTCATATGTTTTATTATGATTTGTATCATTAATTGCTTTGATATTATAATTATGATGTTTAAAATTTTCAATATTAATAAATACCTGAAGTATTTTTTTTATTAAATCATCCTTATTAATTAAGGGATTATTGGCATTAGGGGGTTTAATTATTACCAGCTCTTTCTCAATATTTTCAATATTAATAAGTTTTTCTTTTAATAAGGATAGAGTTTTCTCACATTCTAATATTTTTGTATTATCTATAGATTTTAGGAGCATATTATTAATATCATCTTCGGATAGTTTATTTAAATAAGGTGATAACAAAGCTTTCTCATTTTCAATATATGAGAATTCACAAGGTTTTGTTTTAATATAGCATAACTTTAATTTGTTATTAATATCGTCGGTGTAACATTCTTTTAATTTAAGCAATTCTTTATCATCTTTAATAATATCATCTAATATAAATTTTAGTTGATTGTATCTTTCTTTACATTTAATATAATCAGAGCTTGATATTAAATCGTTTTTATTTATATTAGAAATCAATAGTTCATAATCGGTATTTAAAATAATTAAATTTTCCGGATCTTTAATATCAATATTAATCTCATCAAATAAAGCTTCTAACTCTTTTAATTCTCTATTTTTAATATCCAATTCTTGAATATTTTTATTGATTAGTTCGCTATCAATAAAATCATTTTTAGAATTAGAAACAAGTGATTCATATACTTCTTTTTTACTATTAATGATTTTTCTAAAGTCTTTGTATTTATTAATGGCTGTTTTAAATAGGTCGTATAAATTATAGATATACTCTACGTTAAAAGATCTATCAATTAATTTTAATGTATCTTTAGCATCCAATTTTAATATGTCGTGATCAACATTTTGAGTAATCATGGATGATGATAAGAAAGTTTCAATATTGCCAAATAATTTTTTAATTTCTTCGTTACATTTGCTATCTTTTGCTAAAAGTTTTAATTCCGTGTCGTTAATAAATTCATATAAGAAAGATTGGGATTTATTAAGTTTATTATTATCATATTTCTTAACAAAATTTCTTTTAATTCTATATAATTTACCATTTAATTCAATGTCAATTATAGTATATCCAGTGTTTTTATTATAATTTATGATACCTGATGGGAAACTATTATGTTTAGTATTAATATTCCAGATAGATAATAATAGTATATCATAAATAGCGGATTTGCCTGTACCATTTTTTCCTTTAATTAATAATGATTTATTGTCTAAATCATGAATATTCAACCAGTTTTTATTTTCATAACATAATAAACCTTCCCATTCTAAGTATCTTATAGTGAAAGGGTTTTTATTTTCATTAACATCATTATTTTTGATACACGAGTTAATAATATTTGTTAGTTCTTTATTTCTGGTATTACATTCTTTTAAAAGTTCATCTGGATATTTATTAACATCAAATAATAATAATTCTTTATTAATAAGTATATCGCGAAACATAAGATATTCTTCTGGTGTCAATATTTTTTCAAAGTATTCTAATATACTATTGATATCAATAATATTATCTAAATTTTGTTTATTATATAAATCCTTAGAGATATCAAATGGCTTTGATGTATGTAGTAAGTTAAAATATTTTTCATCAGTCCTTGAAATAATAGTAAATTGAATATTATATAATTTCAATAGAGTGTTAAGGTTATGAAAGTTTATTTTAGAGAATACCTTTATTTCCAAATTTTTAGGAAAATAATCGGCATTATTTTTTAATTCATTTTCCAAAGAGTTGTTATATTTGCCATTTTTGCGAATTAATATAGCTTCATTATCGTCTTGTTTGATATTAATATAACCAATATTATTATAAACGTTGATTTCTTTAATATTTTTATTAAATAGGTCCCAAATCAAATAACCATGTTCTATAATATCTTCGCCAAAGTTTTGCTGTATTAAACTACCTGAATAACCACATATAGTATTTTTTTTATAATTAAATACTTGTCTTTTATGGATATCTCCCAATAATACATAGTCAAAATCTTTAACCCATTCTAATGGGTAAGGGTTATATTCTTCGCGCATTTCATCACCATTATATAGTTTAGCAAAAGCAAATGATCCATGAAATAAGGCTATTTTATATTTAACTTCACCATTAATTTTAGGGAATTGTGGTAAATTTTGAATCCTACCTGAATTTTTATAAGAATCCAATGTGCTTTCTATGCTAACATATGAAAACCCAATATCATCAATTATAAAAGATTGAGATTCATTTAATATAGTTAAATTAGGTATATCAAATGATGAAGAAAATACTAATGACGGCTGTGATATATCCGATTGTGAAAGGTCATGATTACCGGCGAATATAATAATTCTGCTAATTGAAGCTAATTTTTGAATAAAGTTTTTGAATAATAGTAGACCATAATTTGCTATATTATTTTTGTTATGAAAGATATCTCCGGTAATTATAATAATAAACTCATTAAATGATAACTGATTATTTAAGATGTAAGAATTAATAGACGAGATAGTATTAAAGAATACTAAATTATATTCTTCGTATCTTGAGTAATGTTTATCTCCATTTCTAATGTGTAAATCAGATAGATGAAAGATATATTTTAGGGACATATTAATAATAAACAAGTATAATTTATATCAATTTTTAAAGAAGGAGAAAAAGGAGTACATAATTGATATTTATAAAGATATTTTTAAGTTTTTAAGATATTCAAAGAAAATAAAGATTATGTACTCATTTTTAACTACTCCATAAAGGAGTACATAATTGATAAAATGGTTTAGAAAATATAAAGAGAATAGAGAATTATGTAATCAAAAAGTTATAATATGAAAATAACCAAAACATATAGAGATTTTAAATTATAATATAAATATAGAGGCAGAATAGGATGATATGTATATAATAAATATAAAAGCGGGTACTAAAACATACATATAAAAATATAAATAAATCATGAAGAGATAAGATGGGAAAATAATATATAATAAAAAAATATATTTTTTTTATTATATATTATTAGATAGTAAATAAGTCAAAAGGAATGTCGATGCAAGATGTTATTGAAGGAAAAAATGAATTTGAACGATTGAAATTTAAGCCAGTTCTTAACGTCATCAAATCCGAAGAAGAAATAAAAGCCGAAGAAGAAAAAAAAGCCGAAAAAGATAGGATCCAAAGAGAATTCAATGAAAAAAAAAAATTCATCGTGTCGATATCCCCATATTATAAATATAATATGGGAATACTGCTAGATCTAGAAAAAGATATAAACGATTTTATTGAAAAATATAATTATTTAGAAACATTTATTAAAAAATATAATTGTAAAACTAAACTGGATAATGATGATGTGATAATAAAAGTTTCTAAGCATGAGGAACTTAGAAAAAGATTGTTAAAACAAACTGAATCATTTAATGATTTAATCTCGCCTAATCGGAAACATATAGAACCTGGTGGTGCTGATGATAAAAATACTTTTTTAAATAGTTTGTTAGTAAAATTATCAGAAAAGATAATCAAACTAACAAACTATTTAAATAATGAAGCGAAAAAATCAAATAATGAAGAGGAAAAAGATCATTTTGAATATATTTCTCATACGGACTCTTTGCAAGAAACTCTTGATATAATTAATCCACCACATGTAAGAGGAATAGAAGGAGGCAAGAAATCCAAAAAACAACCAAAAAAAGAAATACTTGGGGTAATGAGATGTATATACAAATTACCAGGAGACCGCAAAGAATATGTCAAACATAAAGGTAAACTAATTACAATAAAAGATTTTAAAGAATTTATGAAACCTAAAAAGCAAGCTAAACCTAAAAAACAAACTAAAGCTAAAAAACAAACTAAAGCTAAAAAGCGAACTAAAACCAAATAAACTTACATTTAAAATGTGTAATATATAATCTTGAATATTTAATACAATATTATCATATTTATTTTTCTATTTTATATACCATAATAAGAAAAGGAGTACATAATTATAAAAAAGTATAATATTTTAAAGTTTATAAGATATTCAAAGATTTTAAAGATTATGTACTCTTTTTTAACTTCATGATAAAGGAGTACATAATTGATAATTATAAAGATAATTTAAAGTTTTTAAGATATTCAAAGATTTTAATGATTATGTACTCAAATTTTAAAAGGATATCAAGAAAGATAATTACTTAACAACGTAGGTTTTATAATTAGCGTTAATCTTAT
>Ga0222716_10002799_pt1 | contig 14130 bp, 8 predicted proteins | sample C33_13DmetaG_FD_165044 | JGI IMG/M metagenome (GOLD analysis project Ga0222716, IMG submission 165044) | Estuarine water microbial communities from San Francisco Bay, California, United States - C33_13D | ecosystem: Environmental > Aquatic > Marine > Unclassified | place: USA: California... | reverse complement strand
GTCCTTTGCCACTCAGGGCTGCCAAAGCGGAAGTCCTTCAGCTTGGATTCCACGCCATCCGCCCCACAGAGAACGGACGTTTGTCCACCCCATCTCTTGAACGGATTTGGCTGCAAGTGCGCTGCGAAATCCGCCCCCGCAGTAGAGAACAATACGGGTGCCATCATCCCAATCCTGCTTCTCAATGTCCCGCTCAAGAACTCCTTTGCCGATGTGTACGGCACCCTCGAGGTGACCTGCTGCATATTCGTGAGCCTCACGCACGTCGACGACGACGAGTTGGTCTCCGTCATCCATCATGGTCCGCAGTTGTGCCGAATCGCATTCCTGAATGAGGGCACGGGCTGCATCAACGCTGGCGAGGAATCGGGGGCTGTGGGTTTTGCCCATGACATGTCCAGAGGGGTTAGCCTCTTGAGGAAATCGCTCCAGCCCAATTCATGGCTGAGCAGATTACAGGTCTCAAAGAGGTCACGGAGGCGTTGCAATCAGGCCTCGCCATCGACCGGGTTCTCGTTGACCGAGACCACGATACTTCAGCCCTCCGCGCCCTGTGCGAAGAGCGGCAAATTCCGTTGGAAGAAGGCTCAACCAACGACCTGTGGCGCATGTCGGCTGACGGCGCACAAGTTGCGCTTGCTTTGACCGGCAGAACCCAGCATACCACACTTGACGAAGTGATGCAAGGGGGAGGATGTGTGTGGCTTTTTGACGGCGTAGAATATTCAACAAACCTCGGCTTTGCGATCCGTACCGCCGAGGTTTCGGGAGCCGATGCAGTGGTCCTCAATGTCTCCAAAACACATGAAGAACGACGAACGATACGACGTGCAAGCATGCGTGCAGACCGCTTCATTCCCGTTATTTACGAGGCGACGACATCCATTCTTTCAGCCGCAAAAGAGCACGGGTTCAGAATCGTTGCTGCGGAAGATGTAGGAACGCACGGTCCTTGGGACGAGGACTTGACTGGCAATGTTCTTCTCGTGGTAGGGGCAGAACGTCACGGCGTCAGTGACGAGGTGCTGGCAGCCACCGATGCGATTGTTCGTTTGCCAATGCATGGTTTCGTCCCATCCTATAATTTGCAAGTAGCAGTCAGCGTTCTCGCTGTTGAAGCGCTTCGTCAGCGGCAAATGTTGCAAAACTGACTTAAAGAACTCCTTTGAGGGTCATGCATGGGATTCTTCGCAACCATTGGACGCGGCTGGCAAATGAGCAAACTGAGTATGAGTGTAATTCGCAAGGACCCAGAACTGCTCGTCTACATGATGATTTCAGCCGTCTTCAGCCTTGCCTGTATGATCGGAATCGGCTTGCCTCAATACATGGAGATGTCATGGGCCATTGATGCAGATGGTGTTGCCACAGGTGCCTATCTTGGCTACGCATTTGCGGGTTACATGACCATGACCATCATTGTGACCTTCTGGAATTGTGCGATTGTCGCCAATGCCAACATCCGTTTGACCGGTGGCAACCCCACCTTTGGAGACGGGATTCGTGAAGCCTCAAAGCACCTGCCTGCAATCATTGCATGGGGCATTATCGCCGGTACGGTTGGATTGCTTCTAAAATTCCTCGAGGGCGCTGCACGAAGCAGTGACAACGATGCCATGCGGACGGTTGCTGTCTTCATACACATGATTGGAGGATTCATTTGGTGGGCCATGACCTTCTTCATGCTCCCCTTCTTGGTCATTGAAGGTCAATCGCTTGGAAACTCCCTCAAATCAAGCAAGGATACCTTCTTTGCAACCTGGGGCGAGAACATTACCTCAGGACTCGGAATCGGTCTTGTGGCCTTCTTGGTAGCGATTCCACTGATTGTCATTACCATTGCTCTCTTGACGGTCATGCCGCTGCTCGGACTTGTCTTTGGCGCCCTTGCATTCGGCCTTCTTATTGCGGGAACTACCACTGCAGAACAAGTCGCGGTTGTCGCTCTTTACCGCTTTGCGAAGGACGGATATATGCCACAGATCTACCAGAGTGCTGGCGTATTGACTTACAACTTTGGTAACGCACAAACCGTTTGAGAACGAACGGGCTCAGTCCTCTGGGCTTTTCCTTTCGTTCATGCTCTCGAGGCGCTTTTGAGCGTCTTTTCGGATACGTTCATGTGGTGAATTTAGACCGGCTTCAAACATTTCACGCATCCTCGGGTAATGGGGGAAGTTATGAGGTACGAGCATGTAGGCCCACCGCAAGACAAAGCGCCAAGGAGAATGCCAAATTTCGTCAACCAGCAGATAAGCATCCTCGTCGTTGATGTCCCTCATGCCAGACAAGATGACTCTTTGTACTTCTCCAGAACCGTTTTTCATCAGTGGAAGCCAAAGTTTCCCGTGATTTACCGCCATGTTGCGTTTTGAGGCTTCAACAATGCCAATCTGAACCCCCTCCAATGGACATGAAAGGCGCTCGCTTGCCCATCGTTCGAACCACGAACCGTATGTGCGTACATGCTGAAGAAAACGGCCCAATTCGTGTTGAGGTAACTCTTCAATGATGCGTCGTATCCAAACATCCATGTTTTGACGGTGCGATAACCACGTGACGAGGTTTCGTTCCAACCAAGCACTCGGCTCTTCCTCGAGCAAGATATCGCTCTGCTCAATCAAAGCTTCCTCCAGTTCCGCAAAACGATTCAAGCGTTCGTGGACCGACCAGCCCAATGTCTCAATGGGATGGTTCAGTAAGCCATGGAGATCCTTCCATGCAGTTTCGGCATCGGTAGAGGGATAATGGTTTAATGCACTTCGAACCACAACGGGGTTGCGTGAAGTCGCAACTAAGTTGCGAATCATTTGAAGGACATTCTCCTCATTTTCTCCCCCCGTCTGCGCGATGGCCCAAAGGACGTCGTACTCCTCTCGGTCAGTATGCTCCCTGAGAATTCGTTGAGCGATGGCGCTGGCTGCCTCGGGATAAAATGGCCATCGGAAGGAGTCTCGCAGAAGTGCCCAGTCATCACCCTCAAGGGTGGTTAATGCGTGCTCTACAGCGTCCTCTGGAACGCGCACGCAATTCAAAAAGGCTGTTTGGAGGTCACGGCGACGGCGGTCGAGAACGGGATTGTACCTTGCATGACTTTGCCCCAAATGTTTTTCGGGATAGAGACTGTTCAAAAGAGTTCGTGGAAGGTGTTGAATCGGTATCTCATCACTTCCACAAAGCAACAGAAAACAGGCCACGAAATCGGTATGGAGTAGGCTCTGTGCTCCTGGTTCTGGTACGACGCATACTCGAATACCGTTCACTTCCACGGGCAAATGCCGAGCCTGAAATCGGGATCCCACCGAACAACCTGCGTCGAGGCTTGCGGCCGCCATGGGAAAGACAGCGAGTTCATGGCCGTTCACAATCCGAACCAATCGCTCTCCATGGGTGGATTGCTGCACATCCCACATTCCTGACTCTTTTGCAAGTTCCTCGCACCAAGCAAGGGCTCGGAGAATTGCGGCCCGCCGCTTGTTACTGAGTTTTCCGGGAAATGCAATTGTGCCAAATGGCGTGGCTTGGACGGACATCACTACTCAAAGGTCATGACATTAGATAAGTAAAGGATGAAGACGAAGGATGCTCCATCAACTGACAGAGAAAGTTAGCGGATGACCAAGGAGAACGAACGATGGATTTCAGGCCACCACATGCAAGTTTCATTGGACGACCAAACTTGAAGCATTGGAGTCAACGTCACTGCTTACCTTTGATGAAGGCCAGCGCCATATCGCATAGGAGAGAGCCATCATGCCGAGTTGAGCCAGTAAGCGAAGCATGTGCCAGTGATGGGCATAGGTCTTCCCGTCAAGGGGGATGTTGTTCACCCACATGTTGAAGTTCGCCCAATAGATTCCAACGAGAAACACCAGGCTGGCCAGTCCTGCATGGGGACGAGTCCAAGGCAGAATGAGGCCGACGCCAATCGCAATTTCGATGACGCCTGTGATGAGAACCCAGATGGTTTGGTCACCCAAAACGGTGGGCACTATGGGTTCGAACCACGCGGTATTGGTGAAGTGCTGAACGCCGACATTGACGTACATACCGCCAAAGATTACGCCCAGTACTGCGCCTATTTTCATGGGTAAGGCAATGTATGAACAGTCTTGAAGGTTCGTGTACAGAAATACGTTTTGAACACTCGGATGCATCATGGCAACCTTGTGCCCGTTTAAAAATTGTAAAATCCCAATTTTAAATAGGTTCATCCACTGGTATCATCTAACCCTGACGGCTTAGGGTGACTTTTTCCCTTGTTACTGAATCATTTGGAGGTGTGCGGGATGGCAAAAAAGAAACCACCGACCTTCCACACCATCCATCATATTTGGAAGTACAGATTTCATAGGAAACCAGAAACAAGAGATTGGATTTTCTATCTAAGCCGACCCGGTCTTGAATTTCTCCGTAAACCTGATGAAGATAGCAAAGCCGGGTACGAATTCTTGAAAGAGGAAATTAAGGAATTTCTCAACGGATCGGAAAAGAAAACGGGAAACATCATTTTCAAAACAATCACCGGTCCGGATTCGATCTATGCCACCTTCATGTACCCCTTCAATATTCAAGAAGAGGCGAGTGGACGTACGGGGTGTATCATTCATGTCGGGAAGACGGAATCCGAATTGGCCACATCTAAAATCGACGACTCTCCTGTTGCTTCATCTTCAATGTTCAGCTCAGAAATAACTGAATGGGTCAAGGAGTCTCTAACGACTCCTCCCGGAATAGATGATGTAGACCCAATGTGGAATGAGTTCTCAGGTGCGAAATTCCTCCCAACTGATGAACTTCTCAAGCCCGAAGGAAAATGGAGAGATTTCCGACATCTTCTCTGTCATCAATTTATTGAAATCCGACTTACGAGGCATACATTGGATGGAAAGGCATCGAGCGGAGAACAGATTGACGCTCTGAACCAATTTCAATCAACAAGTTCGGGTTTTGCTCATTTTGGTGGAGCCCCGGGAACTGGGAAATCAACGCTCCTACACATGGTCTGCGCCCATCGTTTAGCACTCAACAAAGGACTGGATCGAGGCCTCAAGAAGGATATTTTTTACTACACGCCCTCGTTTTTGCTCAAAGAGGAAGGGCAACGTGAAATTAAAACAATCCTAGAATACATCTATCTTGCGACACAGCAAGATTTAGTTGAATTAATGCACAACATCAAGTTCGTTTCACAAGAAGAGTTGTACCTCGCTGATGAACCTGGGAGGGAATGGAATCTACTGGGGGATACCGGTAGCCAAAACAAATTGATGAAGCTTTTTGGAAAGAAGAAGGGGGATGTAAGCGGAATTGTAAAAGAAGTTAACCTATTCAAGCAACAAGTACGCCAACTCGTCATTGGGGTGTTTGAAAGCAAGAACAATTTCTTGCATTTCGCAAAAAAACAATCCAAACAGAATTGGGATGAACAAGAATTAAATCTCTTTAATCCGAATCAACCATCGCCTCAAGGGATCCGCCTTAAAACCTTCATGGAAGGAGATGACCTTGAGAAATTTAAGCGTAAATTACGCCAAATCGACCTCTTTGAAGGGACTCACCCTGGCGCTTATTGGGATCCAACCTTAATGATCCTCAATGCGAAAAATCAACGTCATCCAGACGGGAACATTTGGAACGAACTTAAAGGAAAGATGAATTACATCGTGATGGATGAAGCACAAGACATCAATATCAGCGAGATCCGTACCATTTTAACTCACTTTTCAAGTAGACAAGAGGAGAATAATTTTGATGATTTCCACTTTATCGGTGCGGGAGATGAAAATCAAAACATCAAGCAACTCATGTTTTTCTCTCAAAACCACCACCTCAAACATCTGTTTAGTGACTGGACACGCAGTCTCAAGGTCAAGGCTTCAAAAGATCAAATGCTCTTGTCTCACGGGCTTGATGAAATCCAGAATACAATTCTCAAGTCAGCATATCGAATTTTTGACGAAATGATTGAGCCAATACAAGAAATACTTAAGCAAATTCATGACATTTCTGAGGATAAAAAAAACCCCTCCGGTTTTCAAAAAACACTTTTTGGGAGAAAAGGAGTATTTTGTATCAATCCTCCAAATGGTGGAAACCATATTACCGGAAAATGGAACAAAATGATTCTTGAAAAATTGGCACTACAACTTGAAGATGAAAAAGAAAAACTCTCCAATAACATTGCCCCGTTGGTTGTAGCCCTGTGCTTCGATGAAGACGATCTCAAACCGGATAATTTCAACCTTGGTTCAAACCCACTTTCTGAGAGATTAACGGGCGTTCCAAATGCTAACGAACTTCATGACAGTGTTAATGAATTACTCACACGATTTACGAACAAATTCATTGAAAAGAAACAGGGTGATGCTGAACCAACGTACCAAGATTGGCTCAATGAGTTATCCTTTAGGGGGGTGTTGTCGGTCAAAGATATCAAAGGCCTCACCGTTCCAATTACGATCATCATCCCACCGGTCCTCTTATTGGAGGAGGCAAAAAATCAGCGTATTAATCAAGAAAAGTTTTCTAAATTCCTTGTGCAACTTACTCGAGCCCAATACTATAACTTGCTACTTGATAACGTTCAAGAATTGGGTATGAGTGAGTATTTGGTCACTGAAATTGAAAAAGAAAATGTCGAGCCGTGGCTAAGCAGTGTCTTACAGCATTCATTAGGTTTTGATCCATCCTTTGAATTACTCTTCAAGCAAACGCTTCAAAATTACGACTCTGAGATTTACTGGCAAAAACTGAAATTAAAGGTAGACGACATGGATGATGACATCAAGCAATATGTGCGCTTCATGGAAGAGTTTTACATTTCTCTTCAAGGTAACAAACTTGCTCCAAACCTGAACGAATTCTTCACACTCCAACGTGAAAATTCCGCAAATCCTGACATCATTGAGATTTCAAATATCAAACTCCAAGATACATCCAATAATACCATGGAAATTGATGCACTCAAGGAAATCGATGAAAAATACCTTCTCGGAACTCGAATGGACAAGAAATATCTCGCTTCTGTAATGCTTTTCGTGGTAATTAACCACTACATTCGAAAGAAACTTCATCGCGAAACCAACGATGGCGATGAAAACCTAACCCTTCCGAATGAGTTACTTGGATACATGAAAAATTGGGTCCAGGAGAACCAAGATTCTACAATTGCTGAAAACAATGAAACAACACAATGGTTCAATCTAATTTCTGGAGAGTACAGTGAAACGAATCCTGTTTTACGATCACTTCGTGAAAGTTTCATACCAAGATTGTCCGAAGAAGGTACTTACAGATGCGGTATGTCAGAAGAATGGAAATGGCCATCCATGAAATCACCTCGCCTCGACATGGGGTATTGGAGATTTACTCAGCCATCAGAAAAATCATCAGATAGTGTCACTGCAAATGAATATGACCTTGCAGATGCGTGGATGAGTGAACAGTCAAATTTCTTCCGAGTCCCGAAACATATTCTTACCGAAGCGGCGATAAAATCTGGACCAAGGCATAATGATACTCATATACCTCACTGGCTCAAAATGCAACATGGAATGGCAACATTCAAACCAAAAATCTTCGTAAGTGGGTTGATAAAATTAATTAATTCACACCAAGGTGACACCTCACACAACTACATACGGAAGATTACCAAAGATAGAGACGGCAAGGAAATATTCAAATTTCCGGTGTTAGATTGGTATGTCGATGTCATCCATCACAAAGACAACACTGAACAAATGAATGAATTCCACCTGAAGTGCTGCGAAATCCTTCAAGAAGAACTCACAGGTGAAGTCAGAAACATACCTTTGATTGAATTGTTTTCCGACTATCTCGCCTCTGTTGAAACGATTGCACAATTAAGCAAGATTATTTCTGCATTCAAGTTTAGTAAATGGTCGTTTGCCGGCGAACGATCAATTATGGATGTCTTCGAACGCACACTCGGTCTTATGGAGAATTATATCTCAGAAGTTGTTGAGATTGATAATGCGGTGAAGGAAATCAACAATCTAAACAATAAGATCCTTGTAGAGCAGGGAGACATTGACCGACTGGAACAGGCTATCGCCCGTGAACATCGCAGATTGCAAGATGACAGTACGAGGAACAAGTCAACGCTCAATGGATTGAAGAGTCAATTAAATGGACATCGAGAAAAACATGAAACCTTCGAGAAGCAAAGAAATTCCTTGGAAGCCAATACTAATATCCGAAAACGCCGCCATAACATGCTTTATGATGAGGCCTTGCAAGAGAGCTTGAAAACGAATCCGTTTGCTCCAAGTCACAACCAATCGCAGACCAACGTGGTTGATGGAGGAAATGAAGAATCCCGTGCGGGATTGTATAAGTTCTTCAATAAAGAGTTCAAGAGTGCGATGGAAGAATTGGGTGATCGGGATGCAATGCGGCGTTATCATCGCACATTTGTATCCATGGCAAATCTCAATCAAATTCTATTGAGTGATAATATCACTAAGCAATTGATGGAATTTGAGATAGATGTTGCTCCTTTTACACAAGGTAAAAACCAACAACATCTCAATGAATTTTACAAGCATTATGTCAACATCAATGAGAATACACTTACCCAAATCCGGAATGAATTAACTGACGTACTCGCGCAAAATCATGACGACGAGGCAAGTGACAAGAAAACCTCACAGGAGGCATGGAGTCGATTCCTCACCTCAATCCACAACCTCGGAGACATCAAAGGCGGACTCAAAGAAAATCTTCTGAAACCAATCAGGAAAGAAAACAGCAATTTCTTATCCATCTTATTGGAACGAGCGCTCAGTGATGACCCCGAGATCAACAAAATGTCTTGGAATCTTTTGTACTATCTCATCAATCCTTCATCGGTCCGACAAATTGCTGACTTCGATTCATTCAAGTCAATCGATTCATTCAAGTCAAGTTGGTTTGAGATTCAGGAATTTGATGTCATCAGTGATAACATCTATCCTGGTCCTAAAGTAACGGATTTTAACAGGTTGACCTACCTACCCCATACGCTTATCGATTCTAACCTGCCAAAATTCGATGAGAGACCTCTGCACAACTTATCTGCTGCACGCGCTTTGTCTTTCCTCAACAGAAACGAGTATCCTCAGGCTATTGATTCATTCAATGCATCTGGGCATCTAAAATATTCCAGCACCTTACGACTTGCTCGAACATACCTTAAGGAGAATGAGGGCGAAAATTTCCGACGAGAAATACTGATGGAGATTGTTTCCATCTTGAGGAACGAAATGGAAATCCTTGAAGAAATCATATACGATATCGGCACGAACAAAGAGAAAATCAAAGAATTAAATCAGACCATGAACTACGGAGTTGGGGTGGAGAAATTAAAGCTCCCAATGACGACGAAATCCACATCACTCATGAATAAGATGTTCCCTCAATTCACATTTTCAGCATCTGGGAAATCCTTCGAGGGTGGAAAGCCGATAATTCTCACAGAGGTAAAAGATTTCAAAATTCTGAATTACTTTCAACATTACCAACGGGTCAAAAACCTGACGTTGTACGCCGATTTCATTGAAGAGGTCATCAATGAGAAATCAGGTAAAGACATGTCAAGATATCTGGGGGAGATTCAAAAATGCGATCTCAGTAAATACAGACTCTTTAGAGATTCACGACATATAGGTACAAAATACAAATTAAAATGGAATGAAGCAAATGGGGGCCTGACGATTGACGAAGAGAACTATGAAGATGAAGGTATCAAACAACTCCATTCATTCGTAATCAAATGCCTTGAACAAGATGGAAACATAGCCCAATCTGAGTTCAAAAATGCTCTTTTGGAACTGACCAACGTTCATGGATACCTCAAAGACAAAATTGCAGAAATGCTTGACGATGACGCTGCTACCAAGTCTCCAGTGGATGCCGATTCTGAATACTTTGAGAAATTAAATACAATTTTCAAACATCAAAAATATATCGACGCTGGAAAACCATATGTCCAACACCTGCTTCCTGTGGTTATTGGTATTGCGAAGGGCGATACCAATGAAAAACAAGCCATTAGTGATATAATCAAATCAATTGATGACAATGATAAGATTGAGGTTCACAAAATTCTTTCAGAATTGGAGCAAAGAAGAGGGTCGTAGGAGTCCATTCCTGCAGGCAGGGAGATTCCTAAGAGTACCACTCTGCATTGTACATTCCAGACGACGGCCCTTGGCCGATCGACTTTTCAATTAATTCAAATTTCACCTTGCGAATGGTGAGGAGGTCTCGTATCTCATCAGGACTTACCCGAGTTTTACGGGATGCATAAGGGAGCTTTCCTCTGAACTTTCTCAAATAAATTGCCGCATTCAAAACATCCTCTGGTTGTTCATAAAATAACTTCAAATCTTCTTGTTGAATTGGCACGTATAGCCAATTACCAATTGAAGCATTCAATGCCTGTCTGGCAAAATAATTCATGGCTATCTTCTTTTTCAACCCCAATATCTCATCCATGTTGGTACTCGGCATGTGTGAGGTCGTTAAATCTGAAAAACGGATTGAAACCTCGTCGTGTAGGTCTATGAATTCTTTACTAGAGTTGATCAAAGGCGTATATTGAATGACCTCGTAATTAGGTTTGAGAAACAAAACCAACCAGTGATTGAAACCTTCGTCTTCAAGGTCAGCCACTCGAGATTCACGAATCTCTCTTGATAGAATTTTGCATAACGAATTTTTTGGCTTCCTCGGTAGAAAAAAACTCATTGGCCCGACCGATGAAAACTGAGTTGAATTCAAATGCTCAACCTTTGGGTCAAATCCATCTGTATCCATTGTAATCGTTGTATGATAGCGATTTTCCATAGCGTTGTTTGAGGCAGATTTTTTAAAATTCGCAAAGGTTAGGAGTTGAATTTTCACATTTGGTTGAATATTGTATTGATTTGAGGGCGAGGTACGGTCCAAATATACGTCAATTGCCGAACGTAAAATCAAGTAAAAAAAGGCTGTACTCGATGCCAAATCAGCAGGTCTCTTTTTTTTACCTTTGAATAATTCCGGAAACCCTTCAATTTGGTTGAGAGTTTTGAAATTCTTTGATTGTTCAAAAAATGAATCAAGATTGTTTGAAAATTCACGAACTTTTATCGGGAATGTCAGGACCTTCTTCCCCTGTTCTAAACAATCTGCCTTGCTCATTGCTCGGATAGGAATTGGGGAGTCAATAAGTCGATCATTGGACATGAAGGTGCAAAAAAATAAATTTTCATTGCTGCGAAGAAGCTTTTCGTCCTCAATGACAATTCGAATAACATGGCTCTGAGATGAATGATTAATGCTCATGTTCGAATCTCTCCATGATGATTTATCCGGTTGTCAAAATATAATCTCAGTCCTCATCGTATTCTTCATCTTCTTCCATATCACCAGTATCATGCATCAACGTATATTCGCCATATTGGCCAGCTTCCTCGAGCACAATGCCTCGATGAGAAACGATCAAAACATGAGCATTTGAAGTAAACTCCATTTGTTTTGCGAGTTCTCTTAGCCTGAATATTAGATGCTGGGTCCATGATTCTGAACGACCGACTTCTAATTCATCGAGAATTAGTAAACGACGTACTGACCCTATTTGGGTTGAAGGAATGACCTTTGAAGCATGGGTGATAAACTGGCACAACTCCATCTGAAGAATCAACTCTGAACGCATCCCAAAAGAAAGGTCATTGGGCTCGATAAAATTAAATTCGGAGGATGCTGGGCGGAATGCCATCTTGACACGGTCCTGAGCGTGTTCACTCAAATCAAGAAGTTCCACATTGACTGACCAAACACTCTCGTCAAATCCAATGCAGGAATTGAGGTTTTCTTGGATAGATTTGATGGACGTAAAGGGGCCTTTTGCCACGGTGTAAATGATTCTGGGGTCTAGATTATTGCGGAAGAACGTTTCTAATTCATGACCTTCGCTTAATCCACCACTTTCCTTGTGAGTAGATGCATATAATGATCTAAAGATTTGGACAAACGAAGAGAATACAGCAACTTCTTCTTCATTGAAAAATTCTCTATCTCCCATCTCTAATTCATAGGATCTAAAATCATCGGTTTGTAACATTACAATGTCTCGCGTTAATTTGTCCTGGGGCAAATGATGCTCTCCATTGATCACAGCAGTAATGTGTTGCCCTATACGGCTGCAAACAACCTTAACACCCTGGTAGGGTTGTTTTTTAGCACGATGATAAGCTTCTGCAAAGCTTTCTGCATGTTCAATTGGGGAGAGTAGAAATGAATCAAAATAAAACAGAACATTGATGATTTCAAAGAATTCAATAACATCTGAATCAAATTCTTCTGAATGATGACCCAAGTAATTCATCACGAACAACAGTAGCTCCTCGTTCAAACCTTCATACTCAATGCTACGTTCAAAGAAAATCCGATTGAATTTCGAAATGATGGCTAAGGGTAAAACCGGTATATCGCTTATCTGTGAATGAATAAAAGCCATTGATTCACTGCCTTTTTGAAGATCATCCATTAGTTGTTTGAGCAGGATAAACACCGCACTCTTAGTGACTCCTGAACCGTCTATCAAAGCAAGTGGGTCTCTTAATTCACAGAGGTAATCAAGCAACTCATCAAGTGGTTCAATTCCTGTTGCGTGATCCGGATGAGGGTATATCATGCGGGGCAAGTTATCTTCAAAACGTTTGATAGAACGGGTAAATTCATCGGTGCTTAATCGAGGCGTTTCGACATAGTTCACAAGATGATGGGTGAATTGATTCCATGCCTCCGAGCAGAGGTGAACATGTTCAGCAGAATCTTCCTTCGACGAAAAAGCATGATTTCCATCCTCTTCAAGAGTGAGCGAAAATTTCTTCCATTCTTTGTTTGAGGTATACGCCCATTCAGGAGTTTCATCCTTGTCGAGTTCACGCCAAGCGCCCATCATCTCTTCGGAATATTTTTCGAGATCTCCATCTTCTTTGATGGATTGAGTTGGTTTAAACAACAAAAGAGCATGATGATTCATGGAGCCATCTTGAAGGATAAATCCGAGTGCGTGGAACGGATAAACCGGATGATCGACGTTGGCGCCTCGAACGGTTTCCATGGCATAGTCAAAATAATCAAACCATTTCCTTTGACCGTTATTTGGCAATGTTCTAGATGCGAGAAGCTTGTCAAATACGAAGGTTTTCCCATAGCCATTCGGCGCCCAACCCAATTGGTAATTTCCCTTCAGAGGGATTTTCATACTCCTATCAGGGCGTGTTTGTGGTATATCCATCCCAGCCAAGGCCGAAGCCTGATCAAAAGAGTAGCCGTGCAACCTTCCCCGAATTTCTAAATCCTCAAGACCAATGTGCTCAACTTGACCTGTCAAATTACGTAAATGAGATATACTCCCTTTTTGACTTGATTCTTCCTGAAGAATATTGTAAAATTCAAGTTGAATTAATTCCAGTCTTGTTTCTAATTTATCATTCATTTGTACACATCCATTATGACATAGTCAGCAATTTGTCGCCATTTTTTGAAAACTGTCGTGCCATGAGGAGATTGCTTAGCGAGCCTTGCTAGGAGATCCCCCACTTCTTTACGAGTGGTTGCTACTTCATGATATTTTAGAACCCGGTAAATTACTTCGCAATGGCATTTCCTCCTGAGGTTTGGTTGTGGAATAGGGTAATCTTGACCGTGCTTCCAACGTCTCATTGCTTCAAAAACAGACTCTCTGCTCTCCAATACCTTCTGACGGATCTCGTTGCGTGCGCCATGTGATTGAGTACCGTACCCTAGTTCTTGCAATGTAAAATCAATGTCATCCTCGAAGGCAATTTTTGATTCATCGCGAATTCTTTGTTCGAAGTTCTTGACCTCTTCCGAAAGAGACTTCGCCGATGATGTTGAACGAGGTGTTTGGGCAGAGCGCAATAATGCATTGAGTGCCTTGAGGATAGTGACGATGTAGTTTTGAATTTCCTTCTGCTCTGGCACGACGTAACCTTCTTTTTCGAGATAGTTACGAATTATCTCGACAAGTGGGTCAAGGGTTGCTTTTGTCAACGCCCATTTCCGTGGAGGTTGTCTGAACCTTTTCGATGCTATGGGAGTATTATCCAACCT
>Ga0222716_10002795_pt1 | contig 14148 bp, 15 predicted proteins | sample C33_13DmetaG_FD_165044 | JGI IMG/M metagenome (GOLD analysis project Ga0222716, IMG submission 165044) | Estuarine water microbial communities from San Francisco Bay, California, United States - C33_13D | ecosystem: Environmental > Aquatic > Marine > Unclassified | place: USA: California... | reverse complement strand
AATTTCTACAATAAATAGTTACGACACAATTTTAGAACAAATATCATTTGATTCAATAGACAAATCCTTAAATAGTATATATGATAGTTCATTAATTTCTACAATAAATAGTTACGACACAATTTTAGAACAAATATCATTTGATTCAATAGACAAATCCTTAAATAGTATATATGATAGTTCATTAATTTCTACAATAAATAGTTACGACACAATTTTACAACAAATATCATTTGATTCAATAGACAAATCCTTAAATAGTATATATGATAGTTCATTGATTTCTACAATAAATAGTTACGACACAATTTTAGAACAAATATCATTTGATTCAATAGACAAATCCTTAAATAGTATATATGATAGTTCATTGATTTCTACAATAAATAGTTACGACACAATTTTAGAACAAATATCATTTGATTCAATAGACCAATCCTTAAATAGTATATATAGTAGTTTATTGATTTCTACAATAAATAGTTACGACACAATTTTACAACAAATATCATTTGATTCAATAGACATATCTTTGAATAGTATATATAGTAGTTTATTAATTTCTACATTGAATGAGTATAAAGATATTTTAGACCTTATTTCCTTTGATTCAATAGACCAATCCTTAAATAGTATATATAGTAGTTTATTGATTTCTACAATAAATAGTTACGACACAATTTTACAACAAATATCATTTGATTCAATAGACAAATCCTTGAATAGTATATATAGTAGTTTATTAATTTCTACATTGAATGAGTATAAAGATATTTTAGAACAAATATCATTTGATTCAATATACGTATCATTAAATAGTATATATAGTATATATAATAGTTCATTGATTTCTACATTGATTGAGTATAAAGACATTTTAGAACAAATATCATTTGATTCAATAGACATATCTTTGAATAGTATATATAATAGTTCATTGATTTATACAATAAATACATACAATAAGATTTTAAATGATCTATCTTTTGACTCCATAGATCCTTTTTTTAATAACTTATTGGGTAATAGTTTAACCAATATAAAAGGTTACCTAGTAGAAACTATAAATACGAGTGTAAATACAATAATTGTTAATTCACAAGAAGCCATTTCACATGTAAATGATGTTATTACTGAATTAAAGAATATTAATATTAATAAAATATTTTAAATGATTAATTATAATCGACCATGCAGTAAAATATATTTCGAATTTAAAAATTATATTATAATATATATTAAACAAAAGATATATATTAGTATAGTATAGTATGATATTGAGTCCATTCCAAAAAGAAGCAATCCAAGGTATTGAAGACGGAAAAAATGTTTTAATTACGGCGCATACTGGATCAGGTAAAACATTACCAGCTGAATATGCTATTGACTATTTTACCAAAAAGGGTAAAAAGGTGATTTATACGTCACCTATCAAAGCATTAAGTAATCAAAAATATTCTGATTTTGTAAAAAAATATACAACATTAGAAATTGGTATTTTGACAGGAGACAACAAACATAATCCTGGCGGAGAGTTGTTGATTATGACCACCGAGATTTTATATAACAAATTATTGCGAAAAGATACCATATCTCATTTGGATTTTGAAATGGATTTTGAAAATGACCTAGGTTGTGTCATTTTTGATGAAGTGCATTATATTAATGATGAATCTCGTGGAACCATTTGGGAACAATCTATGATGTTTTTACCGAAACAAGTACAAATGATTATGTTATCGGCTACAATTGGTAACGTAGATTATATTTCCAAATGGTTGACAAACACCAAAGAAAAAGATATAGTGGTTTGTGGTACAAATCAAAGGGTAGTTCCACTTGAATATTATCAATATTTCACGATTCCTGAGAAATCTATTTCACAATTGTCTAAAAAAGAAGATCAACAACTCCTATTAAAACATTATAATCATTTGTCTCCAATGAATGAAACTTCCTTGAAAACAAATAAAAAATGTATGAGTATTGTAAAACATAGTCATATAAATCGTAAATATGTGGTGAATCAGTTGTGTAAAGTATTACGCGAAAAAGAAATGTTTCCAGCCTTGTTCTTTGTATTTTCACGAAAAAAAGTTGAAGAGTTATCCAACGACATTACATTCCCTTTGTTTGAAGATAATGAAAAAGATTACAATATTGCCCCTGTTTGTAAGCAACTTTTAGTGTCTAGAGTACCTAATTGGAAAGAATATATTATTTTACCAGAATATGAACATTATGTCAAACTATTAGAAAAAGGAATTGGTCTTCATCATGCAGGTATGATTCCTATTTTTCGTGAAATGATGGAGATTTTATATGAAAAAAAATATATTAAAGTATTGGTTGCTACAGAAACATTTTCTATTGGTTTGAATATGCCTACTAAAACAGTATGTTTTACAAGTCTACATAAACACGATGGTCAACACTACCGAATGTTATATAACAACGAATTTAAACAAATGTGTGGTCGAGCAGGTCGACGAAATATTGATAAAATTGGATATGTGGTTTTATTGACCAATTTATTTTCATCTATGGAACCATCTGAATATAAAGAATTAATGATTACCAAAGAAACCAATATCAAATCAAAGTTTAAAATAAATTATGGATTGGTTTTACATAGTTCTATGACCAAAGACCAATGCGTTGACTATATAAAAAAAAGTTTGATGTATATGGACATTCAAAGTGAGATTGAACGAAGCAATAAAACGATTCAAGATTTAAAACAATATTGTGAAGATGAAATGTTAATGATTCGTTGTCAAGAATACGAGGCATTGGTTGTCCATTTTGATTTGGCAAGTCGCAAAAAACAAAAAGAATTAAGAAAGAAAATGAAAGAATATGAAGATATTATAGAATACAATAATCGTCGTAAAGAAAATGAACAAAAAATAAGGAATGAAATAGGATACAAGAACTATGCCGAAACATACATTGATCAAAAGTTAGATACTATATATCGTATCCTAGAAGACAATTTTTTTATGAAAAACCATATACTCACTGAAAAAGGTAAAATGGCGTGTATGGTGAATGAAATTCATTTATTATTGTTTTGCGATTTATATGATAAAACCAATGGTTTCAAACAATATACTTCATGTTCCTTGTTTTCGTTGTTGAGTTGTTTTTATGACTTAAAAGCAGAACAAGTAGATGCGCCAAAAGATTCTAATATAGAATTCATAAAACAACGTATGCATTATTATGAAGAACAAGAAATGGGATTTATGGACCATATTGAACTACAATATGTCATGTATGATTATATCTATACATGGATGAGTGAATGTAACGATGAAACTAGTTGCTTACAATTTATTAACAAATTCAAAGGCGAGTTTTTTCTTGGCGATTTTGTTAAATGTTGTTTGAAATTAATTCATATTAGCAATGAAATTACAAGTATTTGCGAATACGTTGAAAATTATGAGTTGTTGGATAAAATCAAACAAGGTAAACAACAAATAATGAAGTTTATTATGAATAACCAATCTCTTTATTTATAAAAACACAATAAAGACGTGTGTAAAAGAAGTAATATAATGGACCATACTATTATAAAAGACCGAATTTATAGGGTCATAACAAAACATTGAAATACATAACCATAATAAAATAATATTATATCAAATATAAACAAATCATACACAACGTCACGATAAAACCATTCCAAAATGTATTGCTTACATTATGATAAAAATAATATATCATAAATAAAAAAATTTAGAATAGTTAATTGATATATCATAAATGCCCTAATGATACGATTACAATGAAATACTATGTATGTTCAAAGGTGTAAAACAAGTTGAATAATAATCTTTTTTATAGATAGTAAATAGCATAGAATTCAATAAAAATAAATGATATATAAAAACACGAATTCATATTATTTATGTAATACTAATTTTAATTTCTTTTTTAGTAAAGCTTCATCTTTAAACATAAAGAGTTTGAAAGAATATTCGCTATATTCTATCAAATCCTCATTACATGACATAGAAGAACAAATATCTAATTCTGGTAAAAATACATTGTAATAATAAGTGTTTTCATTTTTTGATATTTTACCAAACACCGTTCCTTGAAATACTTTGTGTTGTTCCTTTTCAAATATAGAAATTAATTTACATTTTGATTGCAATTTACGAATATGTTTTGTGGCTATATTAATAGAATCCAATTGTGAAATCCAACGATGATAAAAGTCTTCTGCTTTGGAAGAAAAACTATATAAACCTTCTTTATCGCAAATCAAATACATATTCAATAAATCTACCAATCGTCGAATAGGTGAACTAGTTTGAGCATAATGGACATTTTCTTGAAACAGTTGATAATTGGATGAAGATAGTTGAAATGTTTTAATGCGGTCTACTATACTATGAGGTGAAACATAAGACATTTGTTTGTAAATACCTATTTGGTGTTTTTTTAAAAAAATGGCACATTGTTCATTGTAATCTATCATTAATTTTGAAATCAGTTCATATGAATTGTTTACTTGACAAATATGTTTCATACGCTTATAATCTTTGTGTTCAAGTAATTTGTCTTGTTCAAAATAATAATTACGTGAAATTCTAGCATTGCAAATAGATAAAGATGAACGTTTAATTTGATGATCTACATATTCTATGTCCATCACGAGACAAACGCGGTTGGTTTTTTCGTTCAAACTACAAACACGCTCGGTCAATAAATTGGGTAACATAGAACGCTTTTTATCTGGTAAATAAATGGTTGAAACACGATTGGAAAACGAATCCCATAAATCATAATGGTCTAAAATAATGGGTACATTTGAAATATAAATACTAATGACATTATTATGAATCGAAATAGCATCATCATAATTGATGCTTTTGGACGAATCAATTGTAAAAATATGACCATTGCGAATAGGCAAAGAATCAAATTCATTATGCATTTGTTTCTTCATTTGAGAAATAGTACTTTTTGTAAAAGGTTGTATTGGATGATTTAACGACTTACAATAAAGCATATATTCATATATATTATTGACATCTTCTACATTACCAATCATTTGTGTTAATGTACCATGTGGATGTTCTTTGTCCCAATGTTTGTATTGAAAGGTTACATATAAATATCGTAATGATTTATCAAATGATGGTCGTTTATCATATGTAACTAAAAAAAAAGGTAGTCGCTTGTCATCTGGTCTACATAAATATAATAATTTATTGTTTTTACGTCCATATGTTTTGGTAATATCCAATATACCTGCAATATATTTTTGATTTCGAATAGGTGAATATTGAATACTACATATATTATTTGTAAGGTAAAATTCATCTAAATGAAATAATTTAGATGAATCAAAAGATAAGTCGACTGGTTCATATGTTTCACAACATCTTACTTTTTCATTTACAAAAAACCGATACATAGTATATACTATTTTATATCTTTATATTATAATGGTAGTCCTTTTACAGAAACTAATTTTATTGTTTTATGTTTTGTATTGATATCTGGAAAATATGCGACACATCTACTATCTTGTCAAACCGAAATGTTTTTGAAAGACAATATATATGTAAAGCATATAATAGGATTTTATTTATTTTTATTTTTATTATGCAACACGGTGGTTGGTCGTTTTATAGTGAACTACAAAATCACGAAAAGGTTGATTGGTCGAATGGTAATACATTTAATACATTAATCTATGCTTTTGGGTTATATTTCATCTTTATAATTATATCAAAAATGAAACTAATCCCGAATCTTTTGGTGTTAGGATTATTATTATTTATTTATTTATATACTAAATAGTCAACGTTAATTTTTACACAAGCGTAATGTAATCACCAATAAAGATAATGAATATTATAGAAAATATATTTATAGCATAGCAATTTTTATTGGAATTGTATGTATAGTTGGTGTATATGATTATTATAAATATCAAAAGATACAATATGGTAAAGAGTTTAATATATTATTATTTTGGTTTAGTGTAAAATCATGTGATTACTTAAAATAAATCAATTTGGGCTGTTATATCGTGTGTATGTGTATTTCCACTAAAATCCAAATATAGATGTATTCGGTCACCAGTATCACAACGAAACGAACTATTATAAAAGGTCGAATCCAACTGAGAATCTGTCAATGTAACTGAAAAAGAAGTATCTACGATCGAACTATTAAAAGGAGTTACTTTAATAGTAAATATTAGTACAAAGCCTATATCATCCGTACTACTTGTAGAACAAGACAAACCTGAAATAAGGGATGGTTGTTGAACACGAAAATATGCAGGTAAGTTATCGTTATTAATTCCGTCATCATCAGGAAAATTACTACTAAATATTTGAGTTCCAGGCCACAAATATCCTATTTTATTGGAGTTCGTGTTCCCTTTTAATCCATAATAAATAATAGTGGGGTAAACATAAGTAGAAAACCCTTTCCCACCAGCAGATTTACTTAACAAGTCGGTACCCGGACCTATTTGAATACCAGAGTTAATCAAATAGGTTGGAACTAATATATTCTCCGGTTTGGTTTGTAAAATATCCGAAGCATTGTATGAAGCATCAATAGGCAAAACTACACCTATAGTAGAATTTCTTAATTCAATAGTACCTATGTTAGAACTATCGTTGGTTTCTACTCCTACATATGAACCAAGTGAGTCATTAGAAGTGGGTTCATAAACATAAATATTAGAGTCCTTTATGGAGACACGATTTGTACCTGATACCAATATCCCTCGTTTCAATCCATTTCCATTTGAATATATATGAATCATAGAATTTTTTACACTATTTCTTGAAAATCCATTTAAATCAGTTATTCCTAAAAATTCAATTCCAAATACATTCGAACTTAAAGTCATTGTTTGATTGTTTACATAAATATAGGTTGTTCTTATTTTGGAAGTTTGTGATGACGTTCCATCAAAAACAATTCCTCTTAAAAGTACATTATCGCTGTTTCCACTACAATTCAAACGTAAGGTTAATCCTTCTAAAAGACAATATTCACCCATATAAATCATTGTTGTGGATGTATCCACATTTCTTTCTATAATGGTGGTTTGCGAACTCAACCCATGTATAGAAATACCATCTGGTAATTGAATACTATTGGTTAATGTATAGGTACCAGGTAATATATAGATGGTTTGTCCATAAGAAACATTTTGCAGGGCACGTTCAATTGTTTTATATGGTGATCCGCTTACAGAAGCAGTTTCATCGTTTCCATAAATGGCATCGACCATAGCTATATTACCTTGGTATATGGGAGGTCCTTGTATTCCTTGTGCCCAGGACATCCTTTCAATAAAGTACGTGCCTTTCTAATTTGTATCCAATCCGACATATATAATTACTTATCATAATTAGTTATCATAATTAATAATGAGTAATACATATACTATGTTTATAAGTCCATACAACGGATATGCAGATTTCATCATATTTATTGTATTCATTCCATAATAGGGTGTATTTTTATATTTGAACAAATAAAACATTACACTGAACATATACATAATAAGGGTGGTTTCACAAATGAGTTTCCATCCACCTAAACTATCTAAATGAACCAAATCATAACTCCAGACACCTCTTAAATAGTAGTTGATAAGAATACATAAAATAGAGGTTATGATAAAAATAAAACAATTGGTGGTTTCATGAAATTCATATTTATCTATATACATAAACTCACAAAAGACTAAAAATATAATCATGAAATGTGAAAAAAAACTATAAAAAGACAACTGATGAATTTTTAACTTTTGTCTCGGATATAAAAAATAAAAATACAAAACACTTATAGTTAGGGAAAGTGGACCTATCATTTTGAAAAATTTAACCGACTTGTAATTGAACAAAGCCATAGAAAAATAACTAAATAAAAAAAATAGAGTATGGTGTGTGAGTTGTGAAAAATACCAACATAACTTATCCATAAAACTATTATCATGTATAGGTTTTCCTTTGTAGATTCCTGTGTTTGGAAAAAAATCTGAGCCATTTCGATTCAAATGAAAGGTACTAACTAAACTAAGAACAATGGTAATAAATAAAAAAATAGTAGTAATTATATAAAACGGAGTCCGTTCGTTCATAGTGAAAGACTATAAATTATATATAGTGTTTTAACTTAAAACATGGTTGATTTAAAATAGTTGAATATTGTATTTTTTCAATATTCGATTCTTCTTTGGCTACAACAAATAACAACCAATAATTGGGTAAAAATAATACATCATCTTTACTTAATACAACTGAAATAAAAGATGAATTAGCCTTGATTTGTTTGACTACTTTTTTGTTGTGTTCAAAGTTATGGTCTTTATGTTTGAACATTGATTTGTATTTTGGATGAATACAAATAAACCATGGATTTCCTTTGACAACCTTATAAAAATTTCTACATTCTAAATTACGATGTAATTTGATGTATTTTTTGAAATGAATGCTTTTTTGTTTCTGAAAATATTTTACACTAGGTTCAAATACTTCATAATGGTCTAAAGACCACCTAAAATAAAATGGTATTTTATTCATAACTTCGTGATGTACAATGTCCTTCGTCACTGGGTCATTCAATCTATATATGGTATTTTGTTTTGTGATTGTAAAATGGATGATAATATGCAAATAAGTAAATACTAACCATACTACCAAACAGAGTTTGATTAACATATACTTTATTCATATAAGTATTTATATCATTTTATAGCGATGTATAAAATAATATATTTATTCATTTACTTTTGAGTTTAATAATTCCGTTAGTCTTGTATTCATAGATTCTACTTTCATATTGGTTTCCATACAAAAGGTTTGCATTTTTACAAAATTGGTTTTCATTTCAGTCATTTCGGACAATAAATTATTGTATTTTTCTTTGTAAAATAGTACGTCTTCGCTTGTGGTATGTTTTTCTTGAAGAGTTTCAACATTTTTTGTCAAAACGGTTAATTGTTTATCATGTGTTTGTAATATTTGTAATGGGTTAATAGATACTTTTTGTGGTTGTGGTTGTGGTATATCTGCCCTTGTAATAGGTACATTTGCATTTGTATTTACTCCACCAGCACGTCGTCTTCGGGCTGCGGCTAAAGCTGCGGTACCACTCATATACAAGAATAATTTATAATAGAATTAATTTATTTACGCATTTTTAAGGATACCGAGTTGTGTGACTTATAATTTGTAATCTCAAAATCATTTAGACTATAATCTGAAATGTTATCATAACGATTATTAATGGCTACTTTAGCAAATTCATAAGGTTCTTTTTCAACTTGTACTAATAAAGCGTCTAAATGATCATCATATACATGGGCATTTCCAATATGATAAATAAATTCACTTGCTTCTAAATGACAATGGTGTGCGATCAAATGAGTCAATGCACTATAAGATAATATATTGAAAGGAACGCCTAAACCTAAATCACCACTTCGTTGATATAGTGAACAAGAAAGTTTATTTTCTACTACATGAAATTGCATTAAAATGTGACATGGTGGTAATGACATTTGATGTAATTGACAAGGATTCCACGAAGACACCACTAATCTACGTGAATATCTTTTTTCAGGGTCATTCAAACTATCAATAATATATTGTATTTGGTCTATGCCTTGATTTGTATAATCACTTTCACAATCCACATAAGGAGCATTAAAGTGTCTCCATTGATGTCCATAGATGGGTCCTAAATCGTTGGAGGTTTCGGCATGTGGATCCCAAATATGAACGTTTTGTTTGTTTAATATATCATTATTAGTAGAGCCTGACAAAAACCAAAAGAGTTCTTTCAGACAAGTTTTTAGTGCTACTTTTTTAGTAGTTAATATAGGTAAAGTATTATTTTCTAAACTAAAAGACATACAAGCACCATGTTTAGAATAAGTGAATCCATTACGCCCTTCTATTTTATGTCCAGTCAAACATATTTCCTTCACTATTGCTAAATATTGCTTTTCTTCGTGATCATAAGTTTCATTCATTATGGTAGAAAGCATTGTAATTATACTATCTTTATTTTTAATTTCTTTTTATAAAGTAAGATGGAAAGTTGTGAACAAGAAGAATTTCTACAAGAAAAAAATATGATAGGTGGAAATAACGAATCATTTTTTAGTTATATGTTTTCGTTGTCTCAAAAAGATAAAATGGAAATTATGAATATCGTCCAATACATAGGATTAGCGTTCGTTCCTATTATTCTTTTAGTCTATTGGATGAAACTTTATTTACCGTCCTTTGACCCTTATAAAGGTAATATAGAAATATTGGTAGAAGTTCTAATACAATTAGTAGTATTAATTGTCTTTTTTTGGTTTATTCATCGTTTTATTATGTTCATACCTACATACAGTAAAGAAAATTATAGTACTATGAATGTATTTCATTTTATAATCCCTTTCTTATTTGTTTTATTTACTCTAGAGACAAATGTCAGCAAAAAAGTGAATTTACTTCTTAAGAGAGTTATGATTTATTTAGGTTTAGAAAAGGAATATATGCAAGATGTGAACACAGAAGAAGAAGAAGAAATATATACACCACCCAGTATACCACTTCCTAATCCCGAACCTGTGAATCAACCTTATCCGCAAAATACCAAGGAAGAAACTACTGGAAAAATGTACAGAAGAAATGAACCTATGATAGACCAAGGACCTATGGCTGCAAATGAAGCACTTGGGTTATCTACGTTTTAACTTAAAATAATGACTAGTTAAATTATATGAATGATGAAATACAACATATGCTCAATGAAATGGATGAAAAAAAATTAACCTATTTAAATTCGTCGATTATAAAAGACGCTAAAAACAATATACTACAAAAAATGGGATTTGAACGAAATGAGTTGAAACATTATCATAAAGTATTGAAAAACTATAGATTCGTTGATGAATTGGACGAATTGTCATTGGGTCACCATATTAGATGGTTTAATTTAACTAAACTAAATAATATGAAATTATATAATGGTGCTATACTTACAAATATAGAATATATAAACAACCAAGTATATTTATTATGTAAAAGTTATAAAAATAATATATTTACTATAAAAATGGACAAAATTATTTTATTTCAAAAGTTCTACGATCAAGAATTATTGATGATACGAATTTTAGATTATATACAAGACAAATAACTATTCGATAATAAAAATATGAATAAACATATTATTTTTGACTTGGATGAAACCATTTGTTATTTCCAACAATTTATTTATATAGTTAATATTGTAGAAAATATCATAGTATAGAGTAAAATGAATATTTTAGATCTCATATTTTTCAATTGTTTGAACATTTATTAGTAAAAAAACAAATAAAATCAATTTGTCCTTCTTCGATAGTATCATTAAAATAAGCAAAAATACAACACATAATAAATATTCTTTATTTATTTATATCTTTATATAATAATGATTAATTACCGAAATATACCTGACAAACCATTGAAACCTAATTTTGATCTTCGACCACAACCAACAAAATATACTGATTTTCAAGTATTTGAACCAAAAGTATCGTCCAATGTTCCTTTATTAAAATATCCTAAATCTGGATTCAATCCAGGATATCGCGGACCAACAGAGGAAGGTTTAGAAAAGGTAGATCTAGAAAGTTATTTAAGAAATCAATATATGGCACTCCAACGCAATTCTCAAGCTCAATATGTCCCGAACATAAATAGTGATTTATATAACCATCCTATGAATTATGAAAAGCAATATACATCATTTACTTCATCTCATAGTCGTCTTTGTAAAACATTAGACCCCAATATATTTCATAATTCTACTCGTTATTATTTGAAAAAGGAATAAACTTTTGTATTGTATGTATCATGATTATTTTTCACGAAAACATAAACCTATGAAAAAAGAATACAATTTTATAGAACACCGAGACATTATTCTAGATATAGTTCAAAATATGATGAAAGAAGATGCTGAACATCTATACCCACATTATTCTTTTTATAAAGAAATATTTTCAGAGTTTATAGGTCAACTTGTATCTATAGAAGGTCAACTTCACGAAAAAGAACCAGTAACTATAGATGTATCATATGAGTTTATTCAAGAATACAAAAAGATAATGGTAACTAAAGAAAAAACTATTTTGGACTTATTAAAAAATAAAAATATAATATATGAAAAAAAGGACTTTTAAACTTTTGAAATGTCATCCAAAATATAAAAAATATGATTTATGTTTGAATGAAGATATAGTAATGAATATGAGAGACAATTGGAATCAAAAAAATACTCATAAATTAATCAAAACCCGAAAAAAAAAAAACATTATAAATACACTTCGTCGTTATTTATCCGTTTGCAGTCATCAAAAATGTTTGGTAGACAATACACTTGATATGAAAATGAATTTATTTGCACCAATTAGTCCTTCATCGTGGAATAGTAATAAATCTGAATGGTTAAGTAGCGTAGATATTGTTAAAGTAATGAAACAATATGAGGATACCTATCCTCAGTTCAGATTTTTAGGTCCAACACCAATTGACTTTGATGAGAAATATGGTTCAAGATGTATATGGCCTGAGATTTGTAATTTAAGTATAAAAGGACAATTGAGACAACAAAAAAAATATATAGGAATAATTTTTAATTTGGATACCCACGATAAAAGTGGTTCTCATTGGGTATGTATGTTTATTAATTTAGAGAATAAATATATATTATATTTAGACTCCAATGGTTTACAAATGCCAAAACAAATTTATAAATTAACCAAACGTATTGTTAATGAATGTCATGAATTAAATATAGATATGAAAGTATATACAAATAAAATGAGGCATCAATATGAAGATGGAGAATGTGGTATGTATTGTTTATATACTATTGTACAATTATTAGAACAAAAACATAAAGTACAATATTTTTTGACTCATCGAATCAGTGACCATAAAATGAATGCTTATCGAAATATATTTTATAATAAAATGATATAATGGTATAAACTATGACCTATTATAATGGAATATAAGGCACAAGTATGGAATGAATGTTTAAAGCAAAATGTTTTTGATCAATGCAGAGAAGACGAACTTCCCAGAATACAAGAACTTTTTGAAAAAACTATAGAAGAAACTAAAGATATTAATGAGATTATTTCTATTTTACGAGTAAAAATAAAGGAAGTAACTTATAAAGACTTAATACCAAGTGAAAAAAGACCTATTATAGATTTTAGTGATAATGTAGAAGAAGAACCTTTGAAAGACCTAGATAAACTTATTGCTGAAAAACAAAAAGAAAGACAAAATGAAGAACCTATGATGACTCCAAAAAAAGAACCCGTTATGTATTCAAATGACGAGCCTGTCATGTCTCATCCTCCAATGAATCAACCTTCACCTCTGACGAATCAACCTGCTCCAATAAATCAACCTATTATGTCTTCTGAATTATTGGAACTTAAACAAATGGTTTATCAACAAAATTTAATATTAGAAAAAATATTGGAATCTCAAATTAAAATATTAAAAAAAAAATAATGTATATTTATAATATGAAAAATAAATTAAAAACATTATTAATTATAGTATTTATATGTTTCTTAGTATTACCCTTTATTGAATATTTTACAAAAGAAGGGTTTACTGAAAAGTCACCATTTGGTCAATGGGAATTAGTTTTAAGACAAAGTTATAATGACCAATATTCAATAAGTCCATTTAATGGAAATACTAGTGTAAATATAAATGCCTTATATGATTCATATGGAAAAATAAACGAACCCAATTATTATAATAAAAGTTTGTACTCTAGCTATGACTTCAGTTTAAATCGTATTTTGAAGATAAATTATTATGATACTTATGAATCTACTACTCCATCAGGTACGATTACATGGTATCAAGACAAAGATGGTACATCAACTAATGTGGTTGCCTCCAATACTTCAGATGCTGGTTTTAGTGGAATAGTTCTTTCTTCGGATGTAGATAGTATTTTTCATAGGTTAGGAGATAAAACAAAATATATTCTAGGAGCTTCCCAATCTTATTTAGACCGTATAACTTATATTCCAGGGTTTCCTGCCGCTGACCCTCCTCCACTTTCAGATTTAGG
>Ga0222716_10002793_pt1 | contig 14154 bp, 8 predicted proteins | sample C33_13DmetaG_FD_165044 | JGI IMG/M metagenome (GOLD analysis project Ga0222716, IMG submission 165044) | Estuarine water microbial communities from San Francisco Bay, California, United States - C33_13D | ecosystem: Environmental > Aquatic > Marine > Unclassified | place: USA: California... | reverse complement strand
TGTTCAATTACCACGACTACGTAAAAAACGTGGAGGGTCAGGGCGTGGCGACGTGCATGATTGCCCGCGGCGCCCTGATCAAACCCTGGATCTTCACCGAGATCAAGGAGCGGAGGGACTGGGACATCAGCGCTACCGAGCGCTTGGACATGCTCAAGGACTACGCCGCGTTCGGGCTCGAGCACTGGGGTGCCGACGCGAGGGGCGTGGCCAACACCAGACGGTTTCTCCTCGAGTGGCTCTCGTTTCTGCACCGGTACGTCCCGGTTGGGTTGCTGGAGCGGCTTCCCGTCGGGATCCATCAGCGCCCGCCAAACTACGTGGGCAGGAGCGACCTGGAGACGCTGCTGAGCTCTCCAAACTCGGACGACTGGGTGAAAATCACCACCATGCTCCTCGGGCCAACCCCGGATAACTTTTCGTTCCAGCCCAAGCACAAGTCGAACGCGTACTCGAAGGACTCAAGGGACGTCGACCAGGTCCAGGGCTGAGAGTAGAATAAAAAACACCGACTCGGGATGGTAATCGAACTCATAATCAGTTCATCACAAACTCAGCGCCGCCTCACGAAGCATGCGCCGCACTCAATGTGTCGCGTGTACGGGAAATGGTCGAACACCGCGAACCGCACCAAGTCGTGGGTCTTGGCCAGCCCGGTCCACCCCTTGAGCTCCCCTTCAAACTCCCCGCCATCCAACGCTCTGGCCGCCTCGGGCCCAACCGCGTTTTCCAGCAGGCCCTTCCGCGGGTCGCAGCTTATGTACAGGACAACCTCGAAGCGTGACACGAGGTCCAGGGTATCCGCATCCAGCCCTGCCCTCGGTGGGTCCACGAGGACGACATCGTACGCGTCCACATCAAAGTCAATCGCCCCCGGTGTCGACCCCCCGTCGTCGCCGGATCCCCCAGCTGCCGCCGCCATCGCCGCCTTCCCCACGCGCCCTTCTTCGTGCCTCTTCTTCCGCCTGAGCATTCCCCTCGCCACGGACTCGCTAGGGGAGTGCAGCACCTTCGCGTTGTCAACGCCGTTCCGCGCCAGGTTCTCCCGGGCAGCCTCGCACAGAACTCCGCTGAGCTCCACCGCGGCGACCCGGTCGAAATATTTGGCGAGAGCCACGGTGTGATTGCCGTTCCCGCTGTACATCTCCAGCAAACTAGGGGCACGGGCGTCGCTGTTTTCACCGGTCGAACTGCCGAGGACGTCACGGACCGTGGTGGCGGCGCAGTCGCATAGCCAATCCAGGGTAGACTCCGCCACGAACGAGTTTGGATTACTAAACGCGCCTTCCGATTGCCGATAGGTCAACGTTCGGCCGTCCCTCAGCGTGAGCCGCTCGAACACGTGGCACGCGTCCCCGACCACGATCTGGGTTCCCTTGCTTCGACCCAGGATGTTCAACGCGGTCGCCTCGAACTCGTCGTCGTCGTCGCCCCGGGCTCCGGCGGCGGCGTCTGTCCCGCTGTGGTCCCCCGCGGCGTAAACCTCGGCGCGGATGTCCTCCATGACGGACTTGAGCCTCGCCCGGGGGCCCTCCGCGGCGATCTTCCACCCCTCGTCGATCGGTCTATCGTACACCATGGTCACCAGCATGCCGCCCCGCGCGCCCCGGGACGCGAGGAAGTGAATGGCCTGGAGCCCGTCTCCGAGCTCTGGTCGCGCCTCGGCTTCCCTGAGCACCGCCGGCATGAGCGTCTCGATGACCCTGAGCGCCATGGGGAACTCGTTGATTGACACCGTCGGCTCGCCTTTGTTCCACATGCGATAGCTGAGCCTGCGCCCCGGCGTGGCGGTCTCCCCGGGAGAGGTCCCCGTGGACTCGGCGGTCACCGTGGCGTCATCCCACATGACCTGGAAACGGCACCGCGATCTGAAGTGGAGCGGCGGCGAGGAAAACACCTCGGGTCGGACCGCCACGCCCCGGTCGATCCCCTTGGCGTTCAGGATGGGAACGGAGGCTTGCTGGAGGAGCGGGGAAAAGAGCCGCTCGAGTTCCCCAACCTTGGCGTCCAGCGCCGAGACGTACGTGCTCGCGTCGACCGGATCGTGATAACTCGGATTCTCGTGGTGGCTCGGACTCTCGACGCCCCCATCGCTATCGCTCATCGTGACGACGCGAGACTACGCGGGGGGATCCGCTGAATGGTCTATCGAATGCCTCTACTCGCCACACGGGTGATCCGCGAGGGTCCCTCGCGTCGTGCCCGTGCTCCTACGAGTGAGTCGGCTACGAGTGAGTCGGAAAGCGTTTCCCTATAAAAATCATTTCTGTAATTTTAACCGGCGGGTCTGGTCACCGGGAGACACGCCGCCGGGGGAGGCTCACCCGACCCCAACGCGTTCGCCCTGCACAGCGGACACGCCGTGCTGTGCCTCAACCACGGCACAAGGCACGAACGCGCGTGAAACACGTGCCCGCACGGCAACGGAGCCGGCCAATCCCCGTCGACGTCCCCGACGCCCAACTCCAACTCACCGCGGCACACCGAACACTCCAACGTCGGGTTACCCCGCTCGCTCCACCCGAACCCACCGCCGTCCGCGGACCCGCCCGCAACCTTACCCACCAAACCCACGTTACCCTGGTCCACCCTGGGTAACGAACCGAACGCGTCCGCCTCCATCTCCTCGTACGCATCCTGAAACCTTCGAGCGGCCGGCGCGGCTCCGCCTGCGCACCGACCCGATTCCAACCTCGCCGACGCCTCCGGGTCCCTCGGCGTACCCAGCGCTCCCATGGCCAACGCCAGCCGCGACTCGATGACGCGTTCGGGTGCTGACTCAGATGGCTCGGTCGGGTCCGACTGCGGGTCCGTATCGCCCTCTTCGAGGTACACCCACGCGTGTCCGTCCGCGAGCCCGGCGAAGAGTAAATCGCCGAGGTCGGAGAACGACACGGACTCCACGGTACACCTCGCTCCCACCAACACGCACAGGCAACTCCCTTTTTGCATGTCCCACAGCCGCACGGTCCTGTCCTCGGACGCGGACGCGACGGTCTTGGCGCTGGGACGGAGTAACAACGCAGCGCGGGCGGCGCCGCTCGCGTGGACCCGGCCCTCGAACACCGCACTCGTCTTCACCTGCACCTCGACCCCGCCGTCGTCGTCATAGATCGCGACGTCGTGGACCGACAGGATACCCCCGTCGCACCCTGCGGCGAGCCTCAAAGCCCGCACACCACCACCGTCCCTCCTCGACCCTAACCCTAAACTCCAACCGCGGTCCTCCCCCCGGCACAGCGCCAGCGAGGTCACCGCGCCGCCGTGCCCGGCCAAGACAACCTCACACGCCGCTCGCCCCGCGTGGGCGTGGGTGAATACCCGTAGCGTCCCGTCCTCGCCGCCCGTCATGGAGAGCACCGCATTGGGTTCGTGACTCGAGGGTGGGGGTAACGACGCGTCGACGGATCGAACCGCGCTCCCAGGGCGGATCAAAGCCACCGGCGCGGATGTGGACTCGGAACCGGAGTCGCAGTCCCAAACGCATATGCGACCGTCGGCCCCTCCCGTCACGAGCGTGCGCGCGTCGGGGCCGAACGATACGCACAGGACGTAGTCACCGTGTCCACTCGCGAGCGGCGGGATGGGAGGCGCGGCGCGTGAGGCGTGCCACAGTCGCGCGGTGCGGTCGTACGAACCCGTCGCGGCTAACACGTCGGGTGCCGTTCGTGCCGACCCTGGCGACGACGTCGCGTCGTCGCGTCTCCTTCCGGGGCGGCGTGGGGGCGGCATGGCGACCGCTCGGACCCCCGCGGTGTGGTCGTTGAACGCCGCGGCGCACCTGAAGCCGCTGGAGCTCGCGGCGTCGAGCGTCCACACGCGCGCCTGGCCGTCCATGCCCGCGGTGGCGAACCCATCTATGAACGACGCCTCCTCGCCCCCGTCCATCCATCCCGACTCGCCGGGGTGCCCGGGGCTGGGCCATCGTCCGCCGGCCACGGACTTGACGCTGGCGCGGTGCGCGTGTATCGCCGCGACCCGACGGCACCGGGACCAATTCGGCGCCGTCATAGCCCACGCCGCGGACGCGCCCCGGATGGCCGCTCCAATGGATCTGGCGTAACGGACGGAATCAGCTTTGGCAGTTTGTTTTTTTTGGTTTTTGGTTTTGGCTAAAACTTACTCGGACTAACACCGCGTGCTACGCATGAGACACTCGCTCACTGCCCACCGGTGAGGGTGCAGGTCGGGAGGAAGTACTTGTCTCCCCACCAGTACCGCCGCTTCACCCCGCGCCAAATCTCCGGGTCCTTCGTGTCGATGTCCACGACGTCGAACCTCGTATGGAAACCCAGGCTCGCGAGCTCCGCCTGCGCCAGCCTGCAGTACACCGTGTGGAAGAAGATGTTATCCGGCGCCAGGCCGTTGAAGTACGTGTACACCCCACCGCGACGCATGATCTTCGGGAGCAGCTCGTGGAACTCCCGGAGGTCGTCGTAGTCTTCGCCGTAGGTGTCGAAGTTGACCCCGTCGAAGAGCCGCTTCTTTGCATCCGGAAGCTTCTCGTTCTCTTCTACGATCCGTCGCAGCACCGTCTGCCACCTCCCAAACTCCACGATCACCCCTCTCTTTCGATCCCAACCCTGACGACGCATGTGCGCGTGGACGTCCGGGTGCGCCTCGATGATGGTGTGCGACCGCGTTTGGTTTTCGTTCACCACGAACCCGTCTATGATGCCCATGCCGAACCCGACGTTGAGAGTGTCTCCCTTGCCCTCGCACATGACCCTCGCGTGGATTCGCATCAGCGGCGCCTCCCAGTCCATCATCACCGCGTCGTTCTCGGTGTCCAGGAGCTTATCGTCGCCGTCGTACCGCACCGGCTGGGAGAGGTACGTCAGGTCGGGGGTTCGGTTCCGGCGCCCGACGGCGCCCAGGACCATCTCCGCCTGCACGGCGTGGTCGATGAGGGCGTTGGTGAGGTCCGGGTGGCCGCCCGCGCTGGCGTACTCCCCCGCGCAGTGCCCTTCGTTGTCCAACTCGTTCCTGATGTTCGGTGGGAAGGTTCTCGGTCAGATGGGGTCGTGGTCGTGGGGAAGGGCGGGGCGGCGGCGGCGGTGGTTTGCGAAAAGCGCGATGGTCGCGCGTCTCGGGTATACATCGTGGGGCGGGACTTACCACGGCGCTCCCGCGGCGAGGAGGCTCCGGACGACGTCCACGTGTCCGTACTCGCACGCCAGCATCAACGGGGTGGTCCCTTTGCGGTCCTGTGCGTGCGGTGGACAGGAGGAGACGCGGGTGAGCGGCGGTTGGGATGATCAGCGGATTGTGGGAGGTGTTCGACGGTGCGGGTGATGCTCATCGTGACCGGTCCTTTGATGGGTGGGACTCGTACCTGGAAACCCGGGTCCGCGCCCTCGCGGATGAGCGCATCGACCGCATCGACGTCGCCGGTCGAGGCCGCTCGAAGAAGCCGACGCGACGCCATGAGCGCTGTCCACTCAACACGGGTCGAGTGGGCACGCAAATGTGGTCTCTCGCCAACCTGAAATGCACTTTTTGATCTCTGTCTCATCCTCTGTGCGAGCGTAACCCGGGTTCGTGATTGGTTGAAAATGGCGAGTTCACACCCACAACGCGTAGCGAACCTCGTTCGTCTCTTCGTCACCCCTCGTTTCTCGAGCCAAACTGGTATTCGCCAGCTTCGGCGCCGTCTCCGTTCTCAGTCCCGCACGCGCGCCCAACGGCGACGGACGAGACCACAGACTCGGGGCTTCGGACGCACGGCGACCGACCTCACGAAAGAGCCGCTCAACCGCGCCCTTAACCCACCCGCGACGGCGGCGACCGGCGCGTGAAGGGCGTCGACTCAATCCGTGCCTTCTTGCCCGTGAGCCCAAAGTCGGAGCTGCACGGGTTAGATGGACTACGACGCGTACGTGCCGGACTCCAGCCGGTGGGCCAAGACCGGCCTCGCGTACAGGGTGCTCGGCCACGATGCCGCCACCTACTACCAGTACGCCATCTACGTGAGTGACCACCACCGTCCCCCATATCGTCCGTGAATGAAGCGAAACCCGCGTCGAGCCCGATCGACATCAGCCGCCTTGGTGGTGTCCGAGGCGCGGATACACGTTGGCGATGGCGCGGCGGCCGTCGCGGTGGCGCGGGTCCCGCCCTCCAGCGATCCGGGTTCGGACCTGCCCGATCGCCTCGTCGGTGTCCTCGGAATACTGGGGAGGTGGTCGATGCGCGCCCGCGGTTCGATCGCGATCACGCGATCGGCGGCGCCGCCGCGCGACGCCGTCGGCAATCGCCCGCACCCACGTGGCTGCGCACCCGGGCGTTTCCGTTCTCGCCCCGCACCCATCTCTGACCGCCCCGCTGACCGTCCCCGATACCCCTGTTAATCCCCCCGCAGGTCGCTGAGGGTCTGGGCAAGAACTCGTTCAATGCCCTGAGAGGCATCAAGGACTGGAGGACGGGTACGTGTAGCACCGCGCCCCCACCGCGCGCCCCCACCGCGCGGGGCGCGCCGGACCGTTGTTGAAATCTTGCTAACCTTTTTCAAAAAAATATCTGACCGGGGGCGACGCCGGTCCGGTCCCGGCCCGCCCGATCGATCCCACCAACCCCACCCGCTGACCCCAATCCCCTCCACGTCTCACCTTCATTCAACAGACGATCAGAACGGCGAGCAGAACGATCTCCCGGCGCTGAGCAAGGGCAAGCTCAAGGATTTCTTCTACATTCGCAACCTGTACGGCAACATCGAGGACGTCTTCAACCGGCCGGTGTACTCATCCCCGGAGGACTGGATCGACGTCGGGATCCGCGAGCCGGAGTCGGAGCGCGGGTACTTCAGCAAGCTCGTCACCACCCCGCAGTCCAGGCGATGCCTCAACCTCGGGTCGTACAACTACCTCGGATTCGGCGGTCTCAACACGCACTGCACGCCGCTCGTGGCTAAATCCGTGATGGATTACCCCGTCACCTCCGCCGGGTCCGCCGCGGAGCTGGGCTACAACCCGCTCATCAAGGAAGTCGAGGACGTGACGGCAAAGTACGTGGGCAAGGAGGCGGCGGTGGTCGTGGGCATGGGCTTCGCGACGAACTCCACGGTGATCCCGGCCATCGCGGGTAAGGGGGACTTGATCGTCTCCGACGCGCTGAACCACAACTCCATCGTGGAGGGTGCGAGGTTGAGCGGCGCCAAGGTGAAGGCGTTCAAGCACAACTGCGTCGGCGACCTGGAGCTCATCTTCCAGGATGCCGTCGCCGGTAAGCAGAGGTACAACAAGATTTTGGTCATCATCGAGGGCATCTACTCGATGGAGGGGGAGCTGTGCTGCCTCCCGGAGATTGTCGAGGTTTGCAAGCTCTACGGCGCGTACGTGTGGCTCGACGAGGCGCACTCCATCGGTGCCATCGGAAAGACCGGGCGGGGCGTGTGCGAGGAGCTCGGCGTGGATCCCAAGGATGTCGACATCATGATGGGAACGTTTACCAAATCGTTCGGCGCGGCGGGTGGGTACGTGGCGGGAGACTACGAGACTGTCGCTCGAGTTCGCCAGTTCGCCGCGGGTTGCACCGACGCGTGCTCCATGCCCCCGGCGGTGTGCACCCAGATCCTCTCCTCCCTCCGCGTCATCTCCGGCGAGGATGGAACCGACATCGGCGCCAAGAAGCTCAGGCAGCTCCGCGATAACTCCAAGTTTTTCCGCGAGGGTCTGGAGGCGCTCGGGCTGGAGGTGCTGGGGCACCACCCGTCGCCAGTCATGCCGGTGATGCTCTACCAGCCGTACAAGATTGGCGACTTTTCGAGGCTGGCGTTTAACCGCAAGCTCGCGGTCGTCGTCGTCGGCGCGCCCGCCACCCCCGTCAACTACCCGCGCATACGTTTCTGCGTCTCAGCCGCGCACTCGAGGGAGGACCTCGCCGATGCCCTCGCCGCGATTAGCGACATCGCGGATGAACTCTCGATCAAGTTCAAGGTTGCCCCGCCCAACGCGTGGTGCCCGGGCAGCATCCACGACAAGGAGGAGAAGGAGAAGCAGGTGAGCATCAAGCGCGTGGCCAAGGCGAGAGCCGCGAGGTCCGCCGCGCTGGATTCCGCGTCCAAGCTGGCGTCTGGCACCAACCGAGCCCGTTTCGCGCCCCTGCACTCCCGAGGCGAACGCCTCGGCGACGACATCGGCCCACGGGCCTCGTCATCCGGCCCCATCGACGGGTACAAGCTCTCGGGAGTCACCGAGAAGCACCCGAAGTGGGATTCGTACAAGATTATGCTCTCGTCCACTGACATACTGGCGCTCACCAACGACCCGGTGATGAAGGAGGCTTGCGCCGCCACCGTCGAGGAGCTCGGCCTCGGGTCATGCTCCCCGCGCGGGTTCTACGGAACATTCCCCCCGCACATGGACGTGGAGCGCACCATCGCGGACTTTCTCGGGGTCCAGGAGGCTGTCCTGTACTCGTACGGCGCGTGCACGGTGTCCTCGGTGATTCCGGCGCTGGGGTACAAGGCGGATGTAGCCGTCGTCGACCGCGGCGTCGGCTACGGCATCCTCGCCGGCCTGCGCCTGTCCAAGATGGACGTGCGCTGGTACAATCACTGCGACGCCGAGGACTGCGCCAGGGTGTTCGCCCAGCTGGAGACGGAGGATGGCGTCCACTCCGCGCGGCTCGCTCGCCCCGGCCGCCGCCGCTGGCTCATCACCGAGGGTTGCTTCCAGGGCACCGGCCGCCTCGCGCCGCTCCCGGACCTCGTCGCGCTCAAGGACAAGCACCACGCGCGCATGATCATGGACGAGTCCATCTCATTCGGCGCGATGGGCGCATCCGGCCGCGGTCTCACCGAGCACTTCGGCGTCAACCCCAAGTCCATCGACGTCATCTCGGCGTCGCTCGAAAACGCGGGTGCCTCGGTTGGTGGATTTTGCGCCGGCGACACGGGCGTGGTGGCGTACCAGCGGCTCATGGGCGCCGGCTACGTGTTCAGCGCGTCACTGCCGCCGTACCTGGCCACCGCCGCGGCTCACGCCATCCGCCGCGTCTCCGCCGAGCCCAGGCTCGTGGAGAGGGCGCAGGCGTCCGCCGCCGCGCTTCGCGACGCGGCGCTCTCGGGCAGAGTCCCGGGCTTTACCACCGACGCCGACGCCTGTTCCCCGATTGTTCCCCTGCGTCTGGCGGTGGGCGCGTCCGTCGCGGATGAGAACGCGTTGCTCGCGGACGTCGCCGCGCGCGCCAGGCGCCGCGGCATCGGCGTGTGCGTCGCGCGCGTCAACCCGCTGGTTCCCCCCGACCGCCGACCCCCGCGGGCGCTTCGGTGCTTCGCGTCCGCCGCGCACACGAGGGAGGATCTCGCCACCGCGTTCCAGGTGCTCGCGGAGGAATCCGCGAAGGTTTTGCCGTCGCACGCGCTCAGCGCAGCTGTTGACGCGTCACCGGGCGCCAAGAAGAGGCTCGGCGCGGACCCGGGGTCCATGGTGATGAACCCCCCGGGGCAGCAGCCGCCGAAAGCCGGCGGGTACGGGTCGCCGAAAAACGCCCCCGGCGCCAAGGTCAACCTCGACGGCACCATCTCCCTCAACAATGCCTCTGTCAAGCGCGATCTCTTCGCCAACGGCAGCAGCAATGGCGTCGGGGAGGTCAAGGCGAGCCCCAGCAAGCAAAAGGGTGCGCACAACAGGTCCGCGAGCTGGTCCGTCAACTCGATGAACGGCGGCGCCGATAACGCCCCCGAGATGTTTGAAGCGCTCTCCCCCGTGAAGGAGAGCCCGATCGCGAACGGGTCCGCCAGCACCGGCGGCGCTCCGAGGCGCATGTTCAGCGACCAGGATTCGCCCCAGTCGCTGTCCGTGCCGCTGCTCGTGGTGCTCCTGTACTGGCACAACATCTTCCGCCGGTACATCCTCAACCAGATCGACATCACCACGCACATGGTACCCAAGTGGCTGGCGAGGATCGGTTTGCACCCGACGGAGTCCCGCGGACCCGTGCGTTTCTTTTACTGCGCCGCCGGGTACTTTGGGTCGCGAAACTTCCACTCCATGGCCCTGCCGCTGATGGTGTGGACCTACGACTGCGGTTTCACCAGGCTGGTCATGGTGTTTTACTGCATGACCTCCGGCGTCGGGTGCCTCCTCAAGGGTGCCCTCGCGACGAACACCAGCTCTTCCAGGCCGGCCAACTCGTCCCTCGGTTCGCTCATGCCCCACCGCGTGCACGCGTGGCCCTCCGTCGCCGGGTGCAACGCCACCGCGCTGCCTTTCCTCATCCTCCGGTGGAGGCACGGCGACGTCTGGCTCTGGGACATGGCGAACCAAGAGGCCGTCGTGCGCGAATACGCGGCGGCTTTCGCGTACATGTTTGCGATTTCACTGGCGCGCATGGGCAACGGCGATTCGCCCGCGAACGTCCAGGGAGGCGTCGTGGTCGGCGCCATCATGCTCAGGGTGCTGCTGCCGCACATCGACTGGTGCATCGCGGGTCTCGAGGCGAGCACCGTGTTCACCGCTCAGGGTTTCACAATCGTCGGGATGGTCCTCGCGGCTATTCTCCTCTTTCCCATGCCTCTCAACAGCCGCGGCGAGATCCTGTACGCGTCGAGCACGTGCTACAGGCGCATGTGGAGAACCTTCTTCTACATGCTGTTCTTCGCCGCGGGGTCGGTGTGGCGCGAAGGGCCCGCGGCGCAGGCGATTGAGCTGCCGACGACGCCAGCCGGGTGGGCGGGTGTCCTCGCCGCAAAGTTTTTCGTCGGTCACGTCATCTCGCAGTTTAGCGTTTGGGCCATTTCCTACGTATCGCAGCTGTTCGTGGAGTGCTGGCTCAGGGCGTACGTCAAGTACTTCAAGCCGTGGTCCGTGGGTGAGCACAGGCGGGGTACCGGGGGTGAGGGGGATGGGGAGTCAAAGACGTACGGTACCACGCACATGCGTTTGGTGGCCATCACGGTTGTTGAGCTGGCGCAGGACATCACGGGCGCGCTGGTGACGGCGCACGGTGTGCCGAGGCTGTTCGATACCCTGCGACCGTACACGTCGCTGCGAATCTGATACGAGAGATTTATACTAGCATCCCCCTGTTGGGTTTAATAACACGATAGGAGCGTTCCTGTTGTTCTCGTGTTCTGATGAGATCTCAGATTCGAATTTTCGACCACGACTTTTGAGGGGCGTTTTGAGGGGGCTTTTTCACAGTACCCCGACACACGACTCGCCCGACCCCCGAACCCCCCATTCCCTCGTATCGCGTCGAGATGCCGCCTAAGGATAAGCGTGTCGTTATCACGCCGCTAGATGCCGCGAAGATGCCGCGGAACCCCGCGGAGGACGCCCTGTTACGTCTGACGCTCGCAGGCGACGACCTTTTCAAAGACCAAGTGCTCGCCAGGCTCGAACCCACCGACCGTGGCATGCTCAGGTTGACCAGCAAGGCACTCAGGTTGACGATGTACATTGATGAACAGCTCGATCGGAAACTCGAAGTCTCTCGCTTCATCGGGTCCGAGAAGAGCTTCGATTGGGCCTTGAAGAACAACCTAGGCTCGGTCGGCTGCTGCCTAGCTATTGGTAGGTACGCAGCTCGAAACGGACACCTTGAACTCCTCAAGATGATCAAACGCAAAGCGGACATACCTATACAAATGCGTCCCTTCGGCATTCACCCGGTCTCCTACATTTGGCAATCGGCGTGCGAGACTACACACCTGGACGTCCTCCAGTGGGTATATCGTTCAACGATACCTGACAAGGAAGTTCACGACTGTTGGAAGCAATTGTACAAGGCAAATGCGGCACTTGGATATAATTTCACTGGACACATTGGAAAGATTGGAAATGAAAACACGGAGGTAGTGGCGTGGTTATGCGACACTTTCCCTCAGATCAACAGTACCATTCGTTCGTCGTCATCCTTTCCAAGGCGTGCTGCAGAAAAAGGTCAACTCGAAATGCTAAAGTGGCTCATCGAATCCCTTGGGCACCCAATGACACCAATCCTGTGCGCTAAAGCTGCTGCAAGTGGTCATCTGGAAGTCTTAATGTGGCTACGAGGGAAAGGTTGCGACTGGACTGTGAAGGTTTCAAAAGACGCTACAGATCATGCAAACCTGCACATAACGCGGTACGCAATCGAGCACGGGTGCAAGTGGTGCCCGCAGTGGACCCTGGATCAGTTGGAAAACATTGACGAAGGTCCGCAAGCTTTTTACGCCGGATATTACCACCATGAGAAGGTACAAACGGGCACTGTCCACGAGAATTTCGGCGAGGACCTCCAGTGGATCATCCAGCGCGCGCACCAGCAAATCATCGATGACAAGCTCGCCGCTGAAGAGAAGCAGCGCCGCAAAGATGAGAAGGAGCGCCGCGCGGCTCAGAAACGCAAAGCCGACTGATCACACACACCCGACACGATTGTTTCACAGGTTCAATGACACGAATAGGAGAGCGTTTCCATCAAGCATGCGTTGTTCTCAGATTACAGCGTCAATAACGTAAAATAGTCATATCTTTCCCCCCCCTTGTTCTCCCCCAATCACCGCGGACCGTTGCCATCCTCCGGCTTGTACGGCTGCTTCATGCGGTCCGCGAGCTCCTGCCACGTCAGCGTGGACAGGTCCTCCTTGTTCTTCTTCATCCAGGTCTGGTACGACTGGCCCGAGTTAGAGGTCCTCGCCGTCTCCACGTCCGCCCTCCGCGGCGTGTACACCTTCGGCGCGTTGAAGTTGCCGGTGGTCGAGGTGTCGTACGGGTTGTTGAAGTTGGCCCCCGCGGCTCCCTTCCTGAACCCAACGTTGCCCACCCTGCCCATGGGAGGCGGGTTCAGGTTACCAGCCGTGGGCATCATGAGTCCCTTGGCCTTCTCCTCGTACTCCGCGGCAGCCTTAGCCTGCTCGGCGGCAGCCTCGGCGGCAGCCTCCGCCTCCTCCTTGCCCGGGATCTCCGCGGGCTTTCCAAAGGAAAACATGGCGCCGCCCACGTCCGGCTGGTCAGCCTCGGGCTTCTCCTCCTCCATAGCCTTGGGAACGACGGAGTTGGAGAGGTCCTTGGGCTTTTGCTCGATGAAACCCTGCTTGGACGCCGACTCCATAGCCTCCTTCTCCTTCTTGGAGTCCCGCTTCATCGGCTTGTCATCCGCGAGCCCGAGGGGGTCGAAGATTGCAAACGCGTCGGCAGCCACCTCGCCCGCGAAGGAGTCCTTGCCCATCCACGCGCCGGACATGAGGAACTTCTCGAACTTCTCCTTGTTCTCGAGCGAGTCGAATAGCCGCTCCCTGTCCTGCTTGAACACCATGTTGTTGGCGAACAGGAACGCCATGGCGGTGGCGGTCATGGCCTCGCCGCCAACGTTGAGGAGTGCCTGCGCCACGTCAGCCTCGGCGACGAGGCCCGCGGCGCCGAGCCCGCCGATGATCGCGGCACCCGCCACCTTCTTCTGGTTGTCCGTGACGGTGAACTCGGGAAACTCAAAGTTGGAGACGGCGTCAAACTCAACCTCAAACTTTTCGCGCTTCTCCGCAGCCTTCTTGGCGGCGGCGGCGGTGGCCTCCTCCTCCTTCTTGAGCTCCGCCTGCGTGAGGATATCCGCGCCGGACGCGTCGGCGAGGGCATCGGCGGCAGCCTGCGCCTTCTCCTCGGCGGCGTCAGCCTCCTCCTTGGCGAGTTCCGCAACCTTGGCCGTCGCCTCGGCGAGGATCATCTTCGCGCGCTTAGCCGTCTCAATCGCCTCAAAGGCCCTGGTGGACTCCTCCTCAACCTCAGCCTCGGCAGCCTTGTACGCCGACTCGTCGTCCTCGATGTTCTTGAGCTTGAGCGCGGCGACGGCAGCCTCGGCTTTCTTCACCTGCGCGGCGGCGGTCGTGGTCGCCTCCTCGAACATGCTCTTAGCCGTCTTCATCACCTCGACGACGGCGAGCTCCGCGGGGGTCACCGCGACGTTCGCCACCTCATCCGCGAGATCCTCATCCTCGACGACGGATTCCGCGACAGCCTTGATGTTGGACTTGAGGTAGTCAACCTTGGCGGGCTGATCCTCGAAGGAGAAGACGACGGGGGTGTTGTAGATATCGTCCTCAGCCGCCTTGATGGCTTCAGACGCCGCGAGCTTGGCGCGCATCTCCTCCTCGGTGGTTCCGTTCTCGTTGTCGCCCAAGACGGTCTCCTCGGAGTCAGTTTCCGCCTCGGACGCGAGCGCGATGGCCTCTGC
>Ga0222716_10002792_pt1 | contig 14157 bp, 12 predicted proteins | sample C33_13DmetaG_FD_165044 | JGI IMG/M metagenome (GOLD analysis project Ga0222716, IMG submission 165044) | Estuarine water microbial communities from San Francisco Bay, California, United States - C33_13D | ecosystem: Environmental > Aquatic > Marine > Unclassified | place: USA: California... | reverse complement strand
TTTTTTCAATAATTAATGGCTTTAGCATTTGATATTGATTTTCTCCAAATTCATTTAAATCATTATGAATATTTTCAAACCAACTGTTTTTGAGATCATATCTGGATTGAATCAATTTGAATTGCATTCTTTTGTTAGGATGATTGCTATTTTCTATAATTTCATTTGATTCGTCATAATTTTTCCACTCAATAGAATTTTTACAACTAATAAATACAGTGATAATTAATAATAAAATAGATTTTTTCATAGCTAGAATATATATTTAATTACGTTTTCCATTTTCATGCCTCTAGATCCTTTAATTAAAATAAGTTCTGATTTTAAGGGCATTTTTTTTAAATGATTACTTAGTTCATCTTTAGTTTTATAAAAAATGGGTTGATTGAACGAGTTTTTGTGTTTATAAAATTCATTACCAATCAGAAATATATCTTTAAATTTATTTTTTAAGCAAAAATTTATTAATTCTTTATGCTCTTTATTAGATTCTACACCTAGTTCAAACATATCTCCTAAAATGATAGATTTTGTACCTTTTTTTTCTGAAAAAGAATTTAAGGCTGATATCATGCTGGTTGGATTGGCATTGTAAGCATCTAAAACAATTGATTTCCCTTTTTTTTCAATAATCTGAGATCGATTATTTGAGGGAATATAGCTTAAAATAGCCTTTTTAATTTTCTTGATATCTATACCAAAATGAAGACCTATTAGTGTAGCAAATGCAATATTCGAATAATTATAATTTCCAGTTAGATTAGAACGAATCAATTCATTTTTAAAATTAATCCCAGAAAAAATAGAATCTTTGATTTCTTTAAAATTATAATTTGAATCTTTGTTTTTACTAAAGCTAATTTTATTTCCTCTAAACAGATTTTGAATTTTATCATCTCCATCAATAAATGCTGTTTTATTATAATTTAATAGATAATCAAAAAGTTCACTTTTTCCTTTAATAACACCTTCAATACTTCCAAACCCTTCCAAGTGTGCTTTACCAAAATTTGTTATTAATCCATAGTCTGGATTTATCATTTCCGTTAAAAATTTAATTTCATTTAAATGATTTGCTCCCATCTCTATAACAGCAATTTCTGTAGATGGGTCAATACTGAGTAAAGTTAGTGGTACACCTATATGATTATTTAAATTTCCAGAGGTAGAACAGACTTTGAATTTTGTTTTTAAGACTTCGCTTATCAGCTCCTTAGTAGTAGTTTTTCCATTGCTTCCAGTTAAAGCAATCACTTTCGTTTTTAGAAGTTTAGATCTGTGAAGCTTAGCCAGTTCCTGTAAGGATTCTAATGAGTTTTTAACTTTTAAAAATTTTGGATTACTGATTTTATGATCATCTACAACTGCATAACTAGCACCTTTTTGAATCGCATTTTCAGCAAAATTATTCCCATTAAAATTTTCACCTTTTAATGCAAAATAGATATCTCCTTTTTTTAAAGTTCTGGAATCAGTAGAAATTGATTTGGAGATTTTATAATAATTATATAATTCCTGGGGGCTCATTAAATAAAGATAATCAGAAAAACTTGATTATTTATCTGAATAATCTTTATCTTCTTTTTCGTGGTTTTTTACTATTTCTAGATTCACCTAAATAGGACATTGCACATCTAAATCCGATAAAGTTAGAAGTCATTGTTTCTGGGTAATATCTTCTTTGAGCTGGATCTAAATAATACGCTCTGTCTAGCCATGAACCGCCTTTGTATACCCTAGCTTCATTATTGACAAGAGTAGTTGATTCCTCTAGAGGATTGTCTTTACTCGGAGAATTATACATATTAGAGGATTTTCCTTCAAGATTAAAGTCCCTTACTGAATATCTATCACCATCATTAAAGTCTCTATTATCACCCTTAATATAATTTATTCTATCTATTGATTCTTCATTTTCAATTTCATTTTTTAATGATCCAGGACGTGTTTCATATGTTTTATTAATTGTTTTTCCAAGACTATCGATACTAGTTTTAAAATATTGATTTCCTCTATAATAATTAATATCATTCATTTCTTGATCAATTATTGGTCTATATACATCTGCCACCCATTCTGCAACATTTCCAGCCATTCCATATAAATTAAAATCATTAGGTGGATATGCTCTTACTGATGAAGTAATTCCAGCTCCAGACTCAGACCAGCCTGCAATACCACCATAATCTCCTCTACTAAGTTTGAAGTTTGCAAGTTGGTCTCCTTGGTTTTTTCTTTTGCCAGACCTAGTATATTCACCGTTCCATGGAAATTTCTTCTTTCCTCTGTATAAATTATATTCCGAAATCTCACTCAATGCTAATGCTGCATATTCCCATTCAGTTTCAGTAGGTAGTCTATATTCAGGAAGTAAAAGTCCATCTTCTCTTTTTACAAAATTTAATCTTGGTCCTTCACCTTCTTCATTTTCTTCAATTCCATTATTATCTGAAATTTTTAAAATATTTCCTCCGTATGCTTTGTTTGGATTTATTAGGTAACCTTTAGTGTCAAACGTATAACTATCTAATGAATTTTTTATAGAATCTGGATATGTAGATTCAAGTCTTATATACCCATTCTCGACTAGAATTCTTTCATTAACTCTATCGGTTCTCCATTTTGCATAGTTTGTAGCTTGCTTCCAGCTGACTCCTACCACTGGATGATTTTCAAATGCTGGATGTCTTAGGTAATTATTAACCATATCTTCATTAAAACCTAGTGGATTTCTCCAAACTAGTGTGTCAGGTAGAGCAGCTTTATAAATATCTGGGAAATCTTCGCTAAAAACCTTATTCATCCAATTTAAATATTCTACATACATTAAATTGGTTACTTCAGTCTCATCAATAAAAAAAGATCTAACATATTGTTGAGTTGGAGTATTATTCCAATCGTGCATGACGTTGTCTTTAACATTACCTTTTGTATAGGTTCCACCTTCAACAAAAACTAAACCTGGTCCAGTTTTTTGTCCCTTATATGATTTTTTATTTTTAAAACCACCATCTTTAGAACTAATTTTCCATCCAGTGGCCTGGGAAATATTTTTACTACTTTTGAATGGATTATTGTTACTACAGCCAATTAATGTGACTAATAATATAAGTATAAATGGAATAAATAAATTGCTAATTTTCATAAAATATATTTCATATCTTGAACATGCAAGATAGTAAATTGTTTAAAAAAAATTTTAAGAGTATAAAATTAAACAAAAAATATGCCATGTATGAAGAAAATAGTTGTTAGTATATTTTTAATTTTTAATTTATTATATCTTTATTCTCAAGACAGAAGAGTTATTACAACTGCTGTTCCATTTTTAATGATTTCAGCAGATGCTAGAGCTTCTGGATTAGGCGAACAAGGTGTTGCTACATCACCTGATGCTTTCTCTCAACATTGGAATCCTGCTAAATATGTTTTTTTGGATAACAAATCTGGTTTAGGCGTAAGTTATACACCTTATTTGAGTAAGCTAGTGAGTGATGTATTTTTAGCAAATATAAATTACTACAATGTTATAGACGAAAGAAGCTCATGGTCTACAAGTTTTAAGTATTTTAGTCTTGGAGACATAGATATTTTACAAAATCCCCAAGATATTCCGTATTTAGAAAATCCAAACGAATTTACATTAGATGCTTCATATATTTTAAAATTGAATGATAATTTTTCTATGGGAGTAACTGGAAGATACTTAATGTCAGATGTTAAGTTACAAATTGTTGATTCTGATTCAAGTTCAGCTAGTTCTTATGCTGTAGATATTTCTGGATTTTATCAATCTGATGAAAGAGCATATGAGAATTTTAACGGATTATGGAGATTTGGCTTTAATATTTCAAATATGGGTCCAAAAATGAAATATGAGGAACTAGGCAAGAATAATTTCATACCAACAAATTTAAAATTAGGATCTGCATTTGATTTTATCTTTGATTCATCAAATAAATTATCAATTAACTTGGAACTAAATAAGTTATTGGTTCCATCGCCTAGTGTTCCAATATATAATTCAAATGATCAAATTATTGGATATAATCAAGCTGATGTAACCTTTCTCTCAGGGTTATTTAAATCTTTTGGAGATGCTCCAGACGGTTTAAGTGAAGAACTAAAAGAAATCACTCTATCTTTGGGCTTAGAATATACCTATAATGATTCTTTTGCATTAAGAATTGGCTATTTTGGAGAAAGTGAAGATAAGGGAGCAAGGAAATATGTGACATTTGGAACTGGTTTTAGTTTAGAGGAAATAGATTTAGATTTATCCTATTTATTATCTTCTTCAAGTGTAATTAGTCCACTTGAGAATACTTTAAGATTTTCTTTTACATACAATTTTAATTAATACATAATTATTGATTTATTTTTTAATGTATTGTTTAGATATATTAACTTTGCAAGATATCCATTAACGGAGTAAATTTTATTACGACTCATTAAATGAAAGAAATTACAAAAGAAACTTATTTGAAATGGTATGAAGACATGCTCTTTTGGAGAAAGTTTGAGGATAAATTAGCAGCTGTATATATTCAACAAAAAGTTAGAGGATTTTTACATCTCTATAATGGCCAAGAAGCAGTTTTGGCAGGTGCTTTACATGTAATAGATAACAACAAAGACAGAATGATTACGGCTTACAGAAATCATGTAATGCCTATTGGAATGGGTGTTGATCCAAAGCGCGTTATGGCTGAACTTTATGGAAAATCTACCGGAACATCAATGGGTCTTGGAGGTTCAATGCATATTTTTTCAAAAGAACATCGGTTTCATGGAGGTCATGGGATTGTTGGTGGTCAAATTCCTTTGGGTGCTGGAATGGCTTTTGGAGACAAATATTTCAACAGAGGAGCTGTAACATTGTGTTATATGGGTGATGGTGCTGTTAGACAAGGTTCATTACATGAAACTTTAAATTTAGCAATGCTATGGAAGCTTCCAGTTGTTTTTATAGTTGAAAATAATGGTTATGCGATGGGAACATCTGTTGAAAGAACAGCTAACCATACTGATATTTGGAAATTGGGGCTTGGATATGAAATGCCTTGTGGCCCAGTTGATGGTATGAACCCAGTCAAGGTTGCTGAAGCATTACACGAAGCAATTTCCAGAGCGAGAAGTGGAGAGGGGCCTAGTTTCTTGGAAATGAAAACATACAGGTATCGTGGACATTCAATGTCAGATGCCCAAAAATATAGAACAAAGGAAGAGGTCAATGAATACAGGAAAATTGATCCTATCACTCAAGTCAAAAAAGTAATTTTAGAAAATGACTTTGCCTCCGAACAAGAAATAAGTTCTATTGATGCGAGTGTTAAAACAAGAGTTTTAGAATGTGAAAAGTTTGCTGAAGATTCTCCTTATCCTGAAAAATCTGTAATGTATGATGCAGTTTACGAACAGGATAATTATAAATTTATATCCCATAAATTAAAATAAATGGCAGAAATAATTAATATGCCGAGATTAAGTGACACAATGGAAGAAGGTGTTGTTGCAAAATGGCTTGTAAATATTGGAGATAAAGTTAATGAAGGAGATATCCTTGCTGAAATCGAAACCGATAAGGCTACTATGGAATTTGAATCTTTTCATGAAGGCACTCTTCTACATATTGGTATTCAAGAGGGAGAAACTGCAGAAGTTGATACGCTTTTAGCAATTATTGGAGAAGAAGGAGAAGATATTTCACAACTATTAGTTCCAGTTAATAATTCGGTTCAATTAGATTTAGTGGATCAAATAAATGAAACTGAAAGTTCTATTGAAGAAGATAAACCTGAACTTAATTCTGAGATTAAAATAAATAATTCTTTTCAAATAATTACAATGCCAAGACTCAGTGATACAATGGAGGAAGGTACTGTTTCAAGTTGGCTTGTTAATGTTGGAGATACTGTTCAGGAAGGAGATATCTTAGCAGAGATTGAAACAGATAAAGCTACGATGGAATTTGAATCATTTCACGAGGGAACTTTATTGTACGTAGGGATTAAAGTTGGAGAAACTGCTAAAGTTGATAGTTTACTTGCAGTTATTGGAGATGCTGACTCAGATTTTAAATCTGCAGTTGAAAATTTTGGAAGTGAAATACCACAAGTTAAAAATGAGAATACCGAAAGTATTGAAAATATTAATGATCTCGCTCCAGAATCACCAGAAAAATCAGAAACACCAGAAATAGTAGAAACAGTCGAAACTTTATCTGTTAATTCAAATTCTAGAATCTTAGCTTCTCCTCTAGCAAAAAAAATTGCTAAAGAAAAAAGTATTGACTTAAAAAACATTAATGGAAGTGGTGATAATGGAAGAATAATTAAAGAAGATGTTGAAAATTATACAGCTCCAAAAATTGTAACTGCTAAACCAAATATTATTAAGTCAGAGCCAAGCATAGAAAATGAAAGTTTTGAGGAAATCGAAAATTCTCAAATGAGAAAGGCAATTGCTCGTAGATTAAAAGAATCTAAATTTTCTGCACCTCACTACTATTTGAGTGTTGAATTTGAAATGGATAATGCAATAGCATTTAGAAAACAATACAATTCATTGCCTGACACTAAAATTTCATTCAATGATATAATTGTAAAAGCTTGTGCAATAGCTCTAAAAGAACACCCTAGAGTAAATTCACAATGGTTTGAAGATAAAATGAGACTTAACAATCATGTTCATATTGGAGTTGCAGTTGGTGTTCCTGACGGCTTAGTAGTTCCTGTAATTAAATTTGCAAATAACAAAACCATCCCTGAAATTGGAAGTTTAGTTAAAAATTATGCTGTAAAAGCAAGGGATAAGAAATTAACAACTGATGAAATGCAGGGTAGTACATTTACTATTTCAAATTTAGGAATGTTTGGTATTCAAGAATTCACTTCCATTATTAATCAACCTAATTCAGCAATCCTTTCAGTTGGAAGCATAATAAAAAAACCCGTTGTTAAAGAAGATAAAATTGTAATTGGCCATACCATGAAACTTACTTTAGCGTGTGATCACAGAACGGTTGATGGGGTAACTGGATCTTTGTTTTTAGAAACCTTAAAAGGATTTATAGAAAATCCAGTTACAATGCTAGTGTAACTATATATTTATGAAAAACGTTGTTATTACTGGAACTAGTAGAGGAATTGGTCTTGAATTAGTTAAGCTTTTTAGTAATGAAAATTATAATGTAATAGCTCTTTCAAGAGATATTTCGGCAATTTCTCATATTAAAAACATTAGTTCAATTAATACAGATTTATCATTGCCAAATTCAATCAAGAAATCAGTTGAGTTTATAAATAATAAGTTTGATCATGTTGATATTTTAATTAATAATGCAGGTCAATTAGTAAATAAACCATTTAATAAAACAACCTTCAACGATTTTGAATCCGTATACAAAGTAAATGTATTTGGAGCTGCAGAGTTAATTCGACTTTTAATAAAGTCTTTTAATTCATCATGTCATATAGTTAATATAAGTAGTATTGGTGGAATTGCAGGATCTAGTAAATTTTCAGGTTTATCTGCCTACTCAAGTAGTAAAGGAGCGCTTAATATCTTAACAGAAATGCTTTCAGAAGAGTTTAAAGAATCTGATATTAAGATTAACTCATTAGCCTTGGGTGCTGTACAGACAGAAATGCTTAATGATGCTTTTCCAGGATACAAAGCACCATTGTCTGCAAAAGAGATGGCAAAGTTTATTTTAGATTTTTCTTTAAATGGATCTAAGTTTTTTAATGGAAAAATTATTCCAGTTTCTATTTCAAATCCTTAAAAAGTGTTTGATTTAATACCAAAAACATCACACAAATTAATAAGTACATTAATTAATAGCCAGAATCTCACAGTTAAGGTTGTTAAAAGTAGAAAAACTAAACATGGAGATTTTAGATCACTTAAAAATGGTAAATTTCAAATTACTATAAATCAAATTGAAAACAAGTATAGATTCTTGATAACACTTGTTCATGAACTAGCACATTTCAAGGTAAATCAGTCGTTTGGAAATAGAGTAAATCCACATGGATTAGAATGGAAAAAAACATATAAATTTTTAATGTTACCTTTTTTGAATAATAAAATTTTTCCTGATGAGATTCTAAGACATCTAGCAATACATATGATAAATCCCCCAGCGACAACAGATTCAGATTTAAGTTTAGTTATTGCACTACAAAAACATGATTTATTTTTTGATGAAAAAATGTTTCTTTTTGAAATTCCTGAAAAAAGTTTGTTTACCTACAACTCAAGTAAATTATATGTTAAGCTTTATAAAAGAAGAAAAAGATATATCTGTAAAGAATTAAATTCTGGAAAAAAATATTTATTTTCACCAGTGACTAGAATTAAATTAAATTAATATGAAAATAGTTGCAGTTAGTGGATATTTTGATCCTATTCACGTTGGTCATTTAGAATATTTAAGATTGTCTAAATCTCTAGGTGATAAATTAGTTGTAATAGTTAATAATAATTATCAATGTATTTTAAAAAAGGGCAAACCATTCATGGATGAAAATGATAGAGTAGAAATTGTAAAATCATTGGATATGGTTGATGAAGTTTTCTTATCAATTGATAAAGATAAATCTGTATGTAAATCTCTTGAAGCTCTTAAACCAGATATTTTTGCTAACGGAGGAGATAGATCCACAGGTGAAGTCCCAGAATCAAAAATTTGTAAAAAATATAATATTAAAATGACTGATGGATTAGGAGATAAAATAAGAAGTTCATCTGATTTAACTGGTTTAACTCAAATTTAAATTTTGGAAAATAAATTTAATTTTTCTGATGATAATTTTCCTAAAGAAAATTTAGATCGATCTATTTCTAATAATGCTAAAGGTTTATTTCATTCTTTAATTTCATTCTTTAAAGAAGTTTTAGATTTTAGAAAAGAAGCAGATAAGGATTCTACTATAAATTCAATTAAAAACGATATCTCAGTAAAAGGTCCTAATGCTTGGATACTTGTATGTTCAATATTAGTTGCTTCTGTAGGATTGAATGCTAATTCTATACCTGTTGTAATTGGCGCTATGCTTATCTCTCCATTAATGGGACCAATCTTAGGTTTTGGTTTATCAATAGCTATTAATGATTTAGAAACTCTTAAAAAATCACTTATTAATTTTTCAGTTATGGTTTTTTTAAGTGTATTTACTGCATACTTGTTCTTTTCTTTTTTCCCTCTACGAGAAGAATCTTCAGAATTACTTTCTAGAACACAACCCGATATTAGAGATGTATTAATTGCTTTTTTTGGTGGCTTATCATTAATAATTGCAAAAACTAAAAAAGGAACAATATCACCTGTTATTTTCGGAGTTGCCATTGCAACTGCATTAATGCCTCCTCTTTGTACGGTTGGTTACGGATTAGCTGTAGGTAAATCCTCATTTTATATGGGAGCTATGTACTTATTCATTATTAATTCATTATACATTGTATTAGCTACTTTCATTATTATTAAACTATTAAGGTTTCCCCTTATAAATTATGTAAATTCCTCTAAAAGACGCTTAATTTCTAGATTGGTTACCCTTTTTTCTATATTAATGTTGATTCCTGCATTTCATACTTTTGTTGGTGTTTTATATAAAAATAAATTTGATAATTCAGTCAAGGAGTTTTATAATCGTGAATTAGATGGCATAAGTAATAAAGATTATTTAATAAGGGACTCTAAAATTGAGTATGATATTGAAAAAAGTGGTTACGATTTTTATCCATGGCGTGATAAAAATTCGACAATAACATTTAATAATTTTGGATTAGAGCCTCTTTCAAATGATATAATTTCACTGTTAAAATATAAAATTAAAAATTATCCACATTTATCTTTAACTACTGTTATATTTAATCAACAGGAAGTAAAAAATGATTTTAAGGAACAAAAACGTTTTTTAACAGAGTTAAGAAAGAGGGATTCTTTAGATTTATCAAGTAAAACTAAACAAATTGAGTTATTAGAGAAAAAACTTCAAAATTTAGAAAAAGTACAAAACATAAATACTTTATATAAATCTGTTATTGAAGATATTAAATTTAATTATGATGAAATTGAGCTAATTAATCTTCAAAATGAAGTTTTAATTGATAATTGGGATATTGATCCTGTTTTTTTAATTAAGTGGAAAGAATCTGTAAGTGAAAGTCAAATTATTAAGCAGGAGCAAAAAATAATAAAATGGCTATCAATTAAGTTAGAGACAGAATCTTTTGAATTGAAAAGATTAAAATAGTTATAAATATTTTTTTACCTTTTTTAAAAGTTCTGAGGAGTAAACAAAATTTGTTAATGATTGATTATCTGTTTTTAAAATCTTTTTGTTAGTTCCTTCCCAGTTTTTTTCACCAGAAACTAGAAAAATAATTTTTTCACCAATCTCTATTACAGAATTCATATCGTGTGAATTAATTACAGTAGTAATATTGTATTCTCTAGTAATTTCTTGAATTAATTTATCAATAACTATAGCTGTCTTTGGATCTAAACCTGAATTTGGTTCATCACAAAAAAGATACTTAGGATTCATTACAATTGCTCTAGCTATGGCTACTCTTTTTTGCATACCTCCAGAGATTTCCGCTGGTAATTTATCAGTAGCTTTAGTTAGTTCAACTCTTTCAATTACTTTTAAGGCTTTTTCCCTAATCTCGTCTTCTTGGAGTTTGGTAAGCATAATAAGAGGAAACATTACATTTTCAATTACTGACATTGAATCAAAAAGTGCACTTCCTTGAAAGACCATTCCCATTTGTCTTCTAAGTAATGTTTTTTCACTTTCATTCATTTTTAAATTTGAAATTCCATCATATAGTATTTCGCCTGAATCTGGTTGATGAAGTCCTAATAAACATTTTAACAATACTGTTTTTCCTGATCCACTTTGACCAATAATTAAATTAGTTTTACCTTTTTCAAAAGTTGTTGAAATTCCTTTTATTATATTAATACCTTCAAAAGATTTTTCTATGTTTTTTATCTCAATCATTAGCTTAATAGTAATTGAGTAATAATAAAATTCACAATAATTATTATTATTGATGTCCAAACAAAAGATAATGTACTTGCTTTACCAACCTCAAGTGCTCCACCATTCATGTAATAACCATGATAGGAGGGTACTGTAGCTAAAATAAATGCAAATAAAATTGTTTTAATGTACGCATAGCTAACGTGATATGGATCGAAATCCATTTGAATTCCAGAAATAAATGCTTCACCAGGAACACCGGCAAATGACATTGCTACAAATCCACCAAAAATTGCAATAAACATGGCTACGGTTATTACAAAAGGATAAAATAGAAGGGCTATTATTTTTGGAAAAACCAAGTAATTTAATGGGTTTATTCCCATTACTTCTAATGCATCTATTTGTTCAGTAACTCTCATTGTTCCTATACTAGAAGTGATATATGAACCTACTTTTCCAGCCATAATGATTGACATGAATGTTGGAGCAAATTCAAGTATTACAGACTGTCTAGTGGCAAATCCAATTAAAGAATTAGATAAAAAAGGGCTGCTAAGGTTTAAAGCTGTCTGAATTGCAACAACTCCTCCAATAAAAAATGATAAAATTGCAACAATAGGAATGGATTCGATAATTAAATCATTAATTTCTTTGAAAATTAGTTTTTGTTGAATCTTCCATTTACTAGGTTTAAAAAAAGACATTTTAATCATAATAAAATACCTTCCTATGTCTCTTATGTAAAACATAATTAAATTTTATAAGTAATAGCGTTTATATTCATACCAGCACCAACACTTCCAAAAATTATAATGTCTCCTTTTTTCAATGAATGATCTTTTAGTTTAAGGTTTTTAACAAGGTCAAATAATGTAGGTATAGTTGCAACTGAACTATTGCCAAGCTTATTTATTGACATTGGAAGAATATTTTCGGGTGTTTCCATGTCATATAATTTATAAAATCTGTTGACAATTGCTTCATCCATTTTTTCATTTGCTTGATGAAGAAAAACTTTTTTTACATCCTTTATTGAATATTCACTTTCTTCTAAACATTCTTTTAAAGCTTTGGGAACATTAACGATTGCGAATTCATAAACTTTTCTTCCATACATTTTAATAAACTTAGTATTGGATAAATTTTCTAAGTCATAAGATTTTCCAAAAAACAAATAAAAAGTTTCTTTATCTGTATATGTACATGATTTATGAGATAAAATACCAGTTTTATTATCTTCTTCAACTTGTTCAATAATAGTTGCTCCAGCACCATCGGCATATATCATTGAATCTCTATCTTTTAAATCATAGGTCCTTGAAAGTGTTTCTGCGCCAATTACTAAACATGATTTAGCTATTCCAGATTTTATAAATGAATTAGCCTGAATAACTCCTTCTAACCAACCTGGACATCCGAAAATAATATCGTAACAAACACAGTTAGGATTTTTAATACCTAAGTTGAACTTAACCCTACTCGCAAGACTTGGAAGCATGTCGGACTGTTCTGTTCCTTTTTTAATATCACCAAAATTATGAGCTACAATTATGTAGTCTATGTTTTCTTGATCAATATTAGCATCTGAGATTGCCTTTTCGGCTGCAAAAAATGCCAAGTCAGAGGCATTTAGGTGATCCTTAGCGTATCGTCTTTCTTCAATTCCTGTAATTGATTTAAATTTCTCAATAATAACTTCATTACTAACATTAAGTTTAGATCCATCAGTATTTAAGAATTTTGCTTCTAAAAAATCTTCATTTTTTTTTGTTATAAGAGGAATATATGAACCAGTTCCTGTGATTTTAATAGACATTTAAACGTATTTGCTTACTAAGTTATGAAAAAGTCATTGATAAGACTCGATGGGTTCGCATGTACATACTAGATTTCTGTCTCCGTATGCATCATCTACACGTCTGACTGTTGGCCAAAACTTATTATTTAGCACGTATGAAGTTGGAAATGCAGCTTGCTGTCTGGAGTAAGAAAAGTTCCATTCTTCACTTGCTAGCATTTTCATAGTGTGTGGAGCATTTTTTAAAAGATCTGAACATTCATCAATTTCTTTCCTAATATGGATCATTGCATCACAAAATCTATCAATTTCTTCTAAATTTTCACTTTCTGTTGGTTCTATCATCATAGTTCCAGGAACTGGAAATGATACAGTAGGTGCGTGAAAACCATAATCTATTAGCCTTTTAGCAATATCCATAACTTCAATACCTTCCGATTTAAAAGGCCTACAATCTATAATTAATTCATGAGCTGATCTACCGCCTTCTCCTTTGTATAGAATATTGTAATGGTTTTCTATTCTATTTTTAATGTAGTTAGCATTAAGAATAGCATATTGTGTTGAAGCTTTTAATCCTTCAGATCCTAACATTTTAATGTATCCATAAGAAATTACACAAGCAAGAGCAGAACCCCAAGGAGCTGCTGAAATTGCTTTTACGCTATTTTTTGAACTCACATTAATTAAAGGATTATTGGGTAGAAAAGGAACTAAATGCTTTGCGACGCAAATTGGACCTACTCCAGGTCCTCCACCACCATGAGGGATAGCAAAGGTTTTATGTAAATTTAAATGACATACATCTGCACCAATTATAAAAGGATTGGTTAATCCAACTTGAGCATTCATATTAGCTCCATCCATATAAACTTGACCTCCATTATCATGAATTGTTTTTGTAATTTCTTGAATAGAAGATTCAAAAACACCATGGGTTGAGGGATAGGTTATCATGAGTGCAGCTAAATTGTCTTTGTGAAACTCAGCTTTTTCTTTTAATTCGTCAACATTAATATTTCCATATTTATCGGTTCCTACAACAATAACTTTCATTCCTGCCATTACAGCTGATGCTGGATTAGTCCCGTGGGCTGAGGAGGGTATCAAACAAATATTTCTATGTCCGTTATTTGTACTTTTTAAATATTCTCTAATAACCATAAGTCCAGCATATTCACCCTGAGCTCCAGAATTAGGTTGTAATGAAGTTCCGCTAAAACCAGTTATTTCATTTAATTGTTTTTCTAGTTTTTTAAGTAGTTTTTGATAACCTATAGCTTGATTTAATGGGACAAAAGGATGAATATTATTCCATTTATTCCAGCTAATTGGAATCATTTCTGAAGCAGCATTTAG
>Ga0222716_10002788_pt1 | contig 14165 bp, 5 predicted proteins | sample C33_13DmetaG_FD_165044 | JGI IMG/M metagenome (GOLD analysis project Ga0222716, IMG submission 165044) | Estuarine water microbial communities from San Francisco Bay, California, United States - C33_13D | ecosystem: Environmental > Aquatic > Marine > Unclassified | place: USA: California... | reverse complement strand
CGCACGTGCTCACGATTTTTATCGAGCGCCCGAAGAGTGGAGGGTCGCCGAGTCAGGCCTACGGTAAAGCAATCGTACGCATTGACAAGTTTGTCGAATCGTTTGACGACGGAACGACGCAGATCGCGACGCCAAAGGGCGACGTCCTGAAAGATGCCGCCGTACTTTTCGCGGCGCTCGACAAGTCGAGTGTGCCAAATGCAAAGCAGCTTGTGCGTAGTTTCGTGGATCAGCGCGGCGCGTGCCCGTCCATCGCTGCACTGGCCGAAATGATTACGCTTTGCGTTGATTGGCGACTCGAACGCCCGCAACTTGATAGATTACGCCACTGTACAATGGAAGTGTTCGCGGCAAATGCGGTGAACCGAATTACGGCGAGTGAGAAGCAGCGTTTTGACGAAATTGCCGCGCTCATGTCGAAACAACTGGAAACAGAGCTGCGCAATATTTTGCCAACGGCAAAAGTCGCCGAGCAAGAACTCGTCGACGTGCTTGACATGGAGTACTCCGCCAGTATCGCCCGCGCGATCATTCCATTATTTGCTTTGACCCTTGGGAGCATTTCAGCCACTCGACTCGTGTTGCGGTTGAAGAAAGTCGTTCGCGAGTCCATCCGTAAACGTTGCGTCGAGCACATGGTGAGGGAAAATCCGACAAAGGGCCCTCCCACGGTTGCGTCCGTGACGGCTATGATATGCAAACTCACCAAACGTTTGCCGCTCGACGCTGCAATTTTATCGCAGTTTCCGTTCGAAGTAGAAGCTCTGTCGGAGGCTGCGCTGGCGTCGAGCGCTTTCATCGCAAAGATCATTACTGAAGTATTTCAGGCGATCGCGAGCATGCGAAGCCCGCCTGAATACGACTCCGGCATGATGGCGCTTGACGACGCGTTGTGCGCGCACAGGAAGGCTTTGAAGCGATATGATCTGGTGCTTGCTATGCAGCCGATTTCTTCCCGGTTCATCGATCGGCTCCTTCAGCCGGCGTTGGATGAAACACTAGGCACGGTGCACCACGCGTTGTTCGCGTGGGTCAAGCAAGAAATTGATGGCGAACGAACGAATTTAGAACCCGTGGACGTCGAAAGAGGAGCGATGCACAGTGTTTCTTGCGTCAATCTTTTTTGTGTACTCTACAACATCGATAGAGCAGCGCAAGATCACATACTTCACGGTGAACGAGCGGCGTTCAACGCTACGTCGTTGAGTCGAATGTGCTATGAAGTGTTGAAGACGTACGTCAATATTTATGAAAGAGCGTGCTTGGAGGCGATCCAGAACGCGCGCTTGCATTTGATGCAAGAGTCAAAAGGGCAGATGACGAAGACGGCAAATGTTTCTGACGTGAAGTCTCTGATGATTGGCGACTTTTACACGCGTCTCAGTAATATTCACCAGTGCGTCCTCGCGATTGAACCGTTCATGGACGAGATGCCATTACTTTGGTGTTCGTCAAAGTCTGAGTTCGACGAGACACTCAAGCGTCAAGCGAGCTCGGAGTATGGTGTCGATGAAGATCAAGTGATATTATTTGAGGACGACGAAGTCCACGTCTTTGACGAGAAAAGAATGCTGGATACTGATTTCTTCGCGAACAGAATTGTACAGAGGCTTCGCACCGCTCGCGCAAACGTCATTGCGTCCTTGACGGAGTTGATCGAAGAACGGATTGCGCCGTTCGTTCGTGTCGCTATTCTCGACAAGGAAGAAAAGATACGTTCTGCGGCGGTGCGCATAGTGTTCACGATGATTGACTCGGAGCTCAAGCTTATGAACGAGAGGCTTGCGCCAGGGGCGTTTCGACTGGCGTTGTCTTCGATGCACAAAGGGGTGTGCGACGCGATCGAACAACTCATACTGCACAGACCGATAGAGGAGGGAGCGCTAGAAGCCAGTGAGCGTTGGAGAGGATTACCAACGCTCACGGAAACGCAACATTCCTTAGTGGTCGAGCTCATGGCAGATGTCAGAGAATTTTTCCACTGCGATGGGGCCGGCGAGCCTGAGTCAATTCTCAAGGATGGCGAAGGCAGACTGCGCCGTTTGTTGAATTTATGGTTTACGCCCACGATTGAGATTATACGAGAATTCTGGGCGTTGAAAGAAGTTTTGTCCCGATCGATCATTTCGGCGAACGGCAAACAAATCCGAGTGCGGCCGATCGGTGGAGTAGCCGTTCAAGACATCTTGCGCTTTTTGCGTCAACGTTCGAACGACGCGACGGCGATGGATCTTTACAACGAACAGAGCATGCTGATTACGAAAATGAGTCTAAAAGCACTCTTTGGATCACAATTAATGAGTATCGACTCTTTACTCGGTGCCTGGGTTTGCCGCGATGGTTCTGGCTTAATAGGACGGTTCTACATCACGGCCACGCAATTGGCGTTTTCGACGTCTGGAATGAGCATCGATCACCCTCACGACAGCCAGACAGCGGTCGTCCGAGAGATTCGCAGAATCGCGAACATCTCGCGTATCGATGCTGCCGATGGTACGCCTGGGCTCCGCATCACATTCGACGATCGTCGATCATTCACTTTCAGTGAATTCGGTGGAATGCACACCGAGTTAAACATTCAAGCTCGAGAGAGGGATTCGTGCGTCGCGGTGATTCGTACGAATCCTTGCTTCTTGCAGCGTCCGGTATTTATGCACGATATGCAAGTCGCACAAATTTCAGATCACGCGTGCGAGATTTTAGATGAGTTTGTCAACGTAGAAACGGCGCAGCGAATGGAGCCACCCACTCTGCCGGCGGATGAGGAAGTGATCGCCACGTGCGTCTGCGCGCGTGCGAACGGCTTGGCACGCGACTTGGGGAAGTTTACGGTGGCGAGCCAATCGTGCGTATTTTTACCAGTCAACGGGTCAGGTCGTGGAGTTTTGTACAAAACTATGACGTCGACGAAGAGGATGCCACAGCTGCGGCCGTTCGGTTGGAAGAATGCGGATATCATCATCCCGATACGACATTATGAAGAACCCGTGTTGCGCTTGACGGGTATGACGCTCGTTGAAGCCCAGTCGGTTTTCGACGCACTCATGAGCGCGATTACCGCTTACAACCACTTGCAAGACTTAGGACGTCAAAAACGCGAAAGAACAGCAGAGTAGCGATGTGATATATCATTACATAGTCGTAGCAAATCATGTTTCATATCTACGCTGCGTCCAATTCAACAGTCAATACGGCGAGGTTGTCGTTTATGATTGATGAGTACGTTTCGATGGCATCCGGCAAAATCTCCTCGAGCGCTGAAATGAGCTTTTGCGTTTGCTTGAGCCAGTCGATTGCTTCCTTCGTTCGCATCGATCTCTCATGTCGAACGGCACGGTTGAAACAAGTTGAGAGCAACCACTGCGCTTCCACCGGGGGATACGAAGGATGCAATGCGAGGAGCTCTTCAGCAGAGTCGTAAAGCGAGTGAATCGTGTCGTCCTTGCTTTTGTACACGCGCGAAGCGAGTTGAATTCGTTTACGCATTAATCGCGCGATGAGAGCAACGTCTTGAATCGAATGTTTATTCACAGCTTTCCCAACCGCTTCATACGCTCTCGAAACGGTGACCAGATCAGACGTTCTCATCGCTGCGCCGCGATCAGCAATCATCAAGAGTGTGTTTATCGAAGCTTCGTCATCCAACATCTTTGACGATAAAGTTTCGACGATTTTACCCTGCAACGCGACGTCACGCTGCGCGCAAGCGATTTCATATTCAAGGACACTCGCAATCTTTCGCAACTCTTCGTACCTTTCCTCTTCAGCGTTTTTCAACAAGCTGTGGAGATTGGCCATCGCACCCTTTGAGCGGACGATATTCTTCGCTTCGCGTTCTTTCCGAGATTGTTCGTCTCCTACGTCAGCAGCTGGGTTATAGCTGGTGAGCGATGCGATGGATAACAGAAGCGCAACTGCTTGTCGATAGCCATATTCTGCACGATCGTCTGCATCCAAACCTTCTGGAATCTTGTTTAATTTGGAAATCACGAGCGCACATAAAAACATAAACTGATATGCCGCTTCTGTTTCTGATGATTTTTCGTACGCATCAAGGCCAGTATTCCACGAAAAGTCGGCGAGATACCGTGCCTGTCGAACATCTCTGAGAAGATTCAAATTCGACACTCGCTTCATGAATTCGCTGAACAACTCAGCCGATTCAGAAAACGTCGTCGAGTCGAAGTCGCCCATCTTGGCCATTTTTAAGTGTCGCAGATAACTGCAAAAGATAAAAGTCTCTTGCTTCAACATGTTATCGGTGCCCATATTGTTCAAAATCATATCGTAAAGGCTACGAAAAGCGTCTGCAGCCGTGGCGTGGTGCTTTGAGTCACTGAGTTCTCCCGCAACGTACAACAACGCATCAGATTCACCTGCCTTTGCAAACGTTCGAATCGATTCTCCCAGACCCAAGACATCGCCCGAAATGAGCTGAAACTTTACGTTCAATAATGTTGTGGACACATCTGTCGCGGTCTTGTCCGCCAGCAAACTTCGCAGCGACTCCTTTGCTTGCTCAATATCGCCATTCTCGAGATCGCACATCACTTGCAGTCGGATAACCGGCACCGCTGCGTTGCTCACGGTCTTCGATTTTCTTTGTGACGATAGTGGGAGCGTCATACCAAACAGTTTTCGTGCCAGCGAGTACTTGTTTTGCATGTACATGTCAGATGCGGCGTTCCAGATGATGGCGTATGCACGAGATTGCCCGTTGCGGGAAAAACCGATTTCCTTGAAACTACCGCTATCTGTAAGAAGTCGATCCAGATAAGACAGGACATCGTTTGCTACTTGTTCATCTGCACTGAGCGTCGTATCCAATAGAGCTTCAAAGACATCGGTAATCATTTCTTGTCGTCTCGCCTTCGGACAGCCGCTCAGTCGCTTGGCGAGCGGAGCGATGCACGACGCAACGGCGCCAGCGCCGCATTCGCTCTTCGCCAGATTGACACAGCACGTATGAAGAACGTTCACATCAGAGTTTTCATCGTCGAGAACATTTTCGAGTATGCTACACGCTTTTGAAATCTCACCACTCCCCGAGAACGCTTCAATCAGCATGTTGTCCATGAGAAACGATTCGGTTAGCGCCTGCAAATCGCGAGCCAAGACGTTATCGCTATTTTCACACTTTTTCGCGTAAGACTTGATTATTTTCATTTTATCCAACACTTTAAGAGCCTCGTTGTACCTTCTTCCGTGAATGAATAGGCTGGCGAGGTTATGCAAGATGCGAATGTACAAACCATCGGCGCGGACCAGGCGGTGGTCCTCGCACACAAGTTTCTCATCTAAATCAAAGTGCGCCGCGTTATCTTGATGGGAAGACGTCGACCAAGAATTCGGAGTGACCGTGAACAAGTCGTAATATGCTGCGATTAGCTCCTTGACGAGGAAACCAACTTTTCTGTCGAACGCCACTTCGTCATCCGCTGATTGAAGCTTTTCTGAAACCATGAAATTCTCAGCCAAGTTTATCTTCGCGCTGATCAATGTCGTTACGCACATAGTCTCATTTCCTTTATTTTTTTCGCTTTCAGAAAGCGATTTGGCGTCTTGAAAAAAGTCCCGAGCACTGGCGACGTTGCCGAGATAAAAACAGTTCTTCGCGCGTGACGTGGCGGCTTCAATCGTCTGCAACATTGTCTCGGCGTCGAATTCGCCGTTTCGGTTCAAGAACGAATTACCGTATGATTCACCGATCACGAACTGCTCTTCCGCCGCTTTGAACTCACCCGCATCGTGCAGCAACTTCGCGAGCGTCAAGTGATTTGAAATGCCGATGGCGAGACTCGAAATTTCAGGCGCCCCAGCACTCGCAGCGAAGCCATCCGCAAATCCCAACGCGGCGTCCAGTAACTCACACGCGAAGTACCTCAAATCAAGCAACGGGCCGGTCATTTCCTTCTTAACAATCCCGCTTTCCGCCGTCGTCTCCAGCGCCGTTTTCTCGATCGCGAAATTCCAGCATCGTTGCGACATGTGCCTCGCTAAATCGCTCGCCTTCATCGCATTCGTCGACCACAAATCTCGCAATCGCTCACTCACCCGCCGCACCTCACTCACCGTTTTCGTCACCTCATCCGCGCTCGATATTCTCTTCGCCAATTCCGCGCGCGTCAAAGAATCATGAAACGTCTTCCAGACATCATCCATCGCGTCGCGCCCCGCCGTCTCCGATCTCGCCGCGCCGCGCGTCTTCGTCGTCTCCGAGACGCCACCATCCCCCGCACCCCCTCCGTCGCTCTCGCGCCGCTCCAGCCCCGCGCCTATGGAAACCTCGCTCAAAGAAATATCCATCAGCGCCTCCGCGCCTCTTCGAGCGCCCGCCGGCGTCGCATCGCGCGGCGTCGTCCTCGTTTCGTCGCGTTTGCGTTTCGATCCGGAATCGCTCCCAGAGTGCGTGGTTTCGCTTTTCGACGCCGCGGGCGACGCCGACGACGCGGGCGCGTCGTCGGCGCGCGGTGGATCCGATGCGTCGGTGTTGTTTCGTTTGAACGGGCTCTGGAAACCCGGCATCGCGCGCGAGTCGCGCGTCGCGGAGTGGTGGATTGGGTTGATTGGTTTACAGCGTCTCGGGCGCGCGTCGGCGCGACGTTACGATAGTCCAGCCATGCTCCCCGCGAGATTGAACGCGGGAAACACGATGTTGGGGAACTTTTTGGACAGCGTCGTGAACTCTTCGAACGATATGTTCCCATCGCCGTCGGTGTCGCACTGACGCATGAGCCATTCTACCTTGCGTTCGATTTGCTTGTCGGTGCTCATATTCGTCGCGCAAATGATTTTGCGCAGTTCGCTCGAGTCGATGTACCCCGAACCGTCGAGATCGTACACGCTGAACGCGAACGAAATCTTGTTATCGCGTGCCTCGCCGCCGACGTTGGACATGCCGACGATGAACTCCTTGACGTCGATGAGACCGGTGCGATCGGTGTCAAACATGGAAAACAGACGTTCGACAAACGGCGTGCGATCGACGCGCAACATGCGCACGAATTCATTCACATCCACGCGCCCGCTCCCATCCTTATCGCTCTCCAAGAACGCCTTGTACATTTGTTTCAACGCCTCCGTACCGAGCCCTTGGGACCTTTGGAACGACGCTAAATCATGAATCCCGCCCGATCCGCCGACGCCGACGTCGTCCATCCCGCCCGTCGGCGCTCCGCCGACGCCGACGCCCATCATCCCCCCACCGCCCGCGCCCATTCCCACGCCGTACGCCCCGCCCGTCTGATGCGGCGCTCCACCGTACGCGTTCCCGTACTGCGTTCCCGTCGCGTTCCCGTACCCGTACCCCCCTCCCGGTCCCGGCGCGCCGCCGCGATTCAACGTCATGTTCGGCGGTTGCCCGTACTGTCCTCCCTGTCGTCCCACGCTCGCGCCGTAGCCCCCCGCGCGCGGCGCCACGGGCGCGCCGCTCAGCTGCGCCATCAATCGGTGAAATTCCTCGAACGATATCTGCCCGTCGCCGTCGGTGTCAGCCATTAAAATCATCTCATCGATCTCGTCATCCGTCACCTTCTCGCCCATGGATGCGAGGACGTGCGCGATCTCTGCGGCGCCGACGTAGCCGTTGCGGTCGAGATCGAACTCGCGGAAGGCTTGGCGGATGTCGTCCTTCGACAGGCCGCCGGCGTCGGGCTGGGCGTACATCGCGCGCGCGTCGTGGTGACGCCGACGGCCGCGGCTTTTTTTACGGTTGATTGATGACGTTTGAAATCGAGGGCGCGCGCGCGGGAGAAAGGTTTGGATTCTTTCGTCGGTGGGTGACGTGACAAAGAAAGAACGACGCGCTAAGCGCTGAGGCTACTTGGAGACGGATTTCATGGTGAAACGAAGTTTTGGCTTGGGAGCGCTGTTGTCGGCGGGCGGGCGCCAGCGCGGCTCGACGCACTTCGCGGCGTCGTACGGAGAGTCGCGCTCGGGAACGGGATGACCAGGGTACAAAGATTGGATCGTCTTCGCGATGACGCCGCGTAAGACTTCGGCATCTTTGTACAGCGTGCTGCTCGATTCGTTGAAGTTTTGGCAGTTGGAAAGCATGAGCTCGAGGGCGACGCAAAACATCCACGTCGAGGGGTAACCGCCCGCGTTCAAGCATTTTTGAATGCTGCCGAGATCGATGGGCGCAGAGATGGCGCGATAGTATGCAGGTAAAGCCTTACGCGTAGGAAGTAACTCGAAAGGATCCGCGCGTTTGCGGCCTTTTTTGTCCTTGCTCGCGCGAATAGCGGCCAGAACGCTCCGACACGCGCTTGTTTCTTGCTTTGTCATCTCCATCTTTTCCGGCGGCGGCGACGCCTCCGCGGTGTCTTCGCTCATCTCTTCTCGACCGTCATCCGCGAGGTAGTCGATTTCTTCATCGGTATCGACATCCACTTTGTTCACCAGTTCCCAGACTTCCCCACCTCGAGCGTCACGAAAGACGAGCGGGTTTTGTCGCAATAGCGCGCCAAGCGCCGCGAGTGGTCGTCGTCCCCAAGGACCACAATCCACACCTTTCTCGACCATGATTTCATAAAGCGAATTCAATGGCATCGCGTTTCCTTGAACACGAGAGAGGACGTAAATCGCGCAGTCGAGCGGGTTCTTCGGCACGCGACGATCTCTCGGCGCGCTTCGCTGAGACTTTCGCTTTGGTACGTATTCCTCAGAATCCGAATCATACCGCGCACGACGCTTCTTTTGCGGTGCGGCTTGTGTGTTTGATTGTTTGAGCACTGGTTGAACGTACTTCTGCGGAAATGGATCGTCTTCATCTTCGATCACGCCATCATCGACTGGTTTGTCCCACGCTGGCTCATCCACGTTGTCATAAATGTTCTTGGATGGCACCGGGTGGCCCGGAAACTGTTCTTGAACCGCCTTGAGATAGACGCCTCTCAAGACTTCGGCGTCTCTGTAGAGCACCGAAGCGGGATCGTTAAAGCGCTGACAATTGGTAAACATGAGCTCCATCGCGACGAGGAAGAACCAGATATTCGGGTAACCAGCCATTGGTTTCCGAAGCATTCGCTCGATCGCCGCACAGTCGACCGGACACTTGATGATTTCGTAGTAATCGGGTAGGGTGAAGCGCGAAGGGAGCCTTTCGAACGGTTCCGATAAGCTTCTACCATCGTCTTCGACTTTGCGAACAGCTTGTAGAATTTCGAAGCACTTACGACGCTCGCTATGCTTCATCGTCGTCGTCGATGGCTTCAAACGAGTGTAAACGCTAAATCCTCCAAGTGGAACTCGAACGGTGGCTTCTTCGGAGCCTGCAACGCCTGGCGGACGCACGTGGAGACGCGAGGGCGCTTTTTCGTCCTCGGCTTCCTCTTCGTCGTTCGGAACAAGCACGTCCGAGTCGAGCCACTTCACACGTTGCATGCAGAGCGCGACGTCCTCCAGTTGACCATCGTCGTACCTAATCGAATGATCGCCGTTCGCGACGTTGTAAGCTTCAACATTCCCGAGGTAGAACAGCTGCTCTGTCGCCCACCAGACCGCTATGCGCCGTCCGATGACATCATCGCCCTTTTCATCGCCGCGGTCGACCAAGTGCGCGCCGATAGTAATGCCAGGCGTGTCGTCGGGATTGAGAATGCGGCACGAAGTTCGCCATTTTTTTGAGCTGCCGCAGCCAGACATGCGTTCGAATTCGCCCCCACCAACTATTTTGTCTGAAGCGACATCGTGTATGCGTTCAGCGCGCGATTTGCACATTGTTTGTAACATACCTACGTGACCGGCACAGGTAATGGCGATTGGATCCGGAATATCTTCCTCGCCTTCGTAGGCCGCAAGATCTTCGGCGCTGTAGCCGATGGATTCCTTCATGCACACCACGCGCCTCCCTCCGTGCAATTCCATCTCAGCCTCGCGGCGAACCTCTTCCTCTTCAGCATCTCTACGCCGACGTTCGCGCTCACGCTCACGCTCAGCATCACGTTCTGATTTCTCTGCAGCCTTTTCAAAAGACTCGATGCTTCGCAGGACCTGGTATTCAAACGTTCGCTTTGCGTCAAGATCCTCCAAAGCAATGTTTGCGAGCATTTCTCGTTTCGTCTCGTCAGCGTCGTCCATGGCCGCAACTTCTACTTTCCGCTCCATGTGCGCTTCGAGGGAGTCTTGCACTTGCTCTTCCGAGTACCCGAATAGCGTGTCACCATCTATTTGGTCTGGCTTCCATTTGTACTCGACGGGTTTGTATCGCTCCGATTCGGTGAGATTGAGTTGATACTTTTCGTATCTCCCCGTTTCAACCATGCGCTTGAGGTGAGAGTGCGCGGCGTAGGGTACCGCTCGCTGGTACAGTCGCTCTTCCGGAAGTTCGTCCGCCATGACTTGTCTATTGGTAATCAAGCCCGTACTCGCAAGAGTGACGAGTTTAGTGAAGTGCGGCAAGGACGACCAATCGACAGCGTCGATGGGGTAGTCCTCGACCACGCCTCTAGTCGTCCTCATGAGCATCGCGGAAGTGGGTACCGGTGCACCTGGTAAGAAGCGATTGACAGCCGGATACTGGGTCGATAAGGGTTCTGAGTGTCGCTCCCAATCCTTTTCGGTTCGCTCGTAGCGACTCAAGTCGTCATCGGCGGCGACGTCCACTTCCATCCTGTCATCCTCGACGACGTCCACGTTCAACACTAGGTCACCAGCGTCGGATACGGATAATGTGACCGCCACGCGCTCGCATCGCGCCTCTGCATCGTCCGTGACTTCGACTTTCTCTTCCTCTTTCACCTCGACATACCCATTTATTTGAAGATCCTTGAATTCAACAGTAGAGTTCAAATTATCCGCGAATCCCATCGGCCGATACGTGTGACCCATGCAAGCATAGAATAATCCGCACGCCGTGCACAAAGAGCGTCGCTTATCCGGACCGAGACGCATCTTTGGTGTCTCTTCTTTGCTGATACCGCATCGTACGCAGTGGGAGGCGATTTCACCGTCTAAGATGTCAATCTTGTCCACTTCCCAATTCTGGTACTTGTTCTCTTTGAACTGCTTGCGAAACGCCCGTCGTATCTTTTCATCTTCGTCAAGTTCGCCTTCATCCTCTTTCACAACGGGAATCGGTGCGCGCTTGACAATCGGCGCCCACAACCACCTCGCGCGCTCGTCAATGTACGTCGGATAGTACGGACGGTACCAGCTCGGCGTTGGACTGCCCATCAATAACTCTAAGGCCTTCTCCGCGCGTTCAGCAATGAAGTCTTCGTAAAGTCGCCGCCGACGTCTTGCGCACTCTTGCAAAATGATCACCGCCGCGCCGCTCGCCGTGGCGCTTCCTTTCTCATCCGTCCGCACGTGTCGTTTATTCTCCTTCACACGATCATTCCCCCATATCAAATGGTGCCAACCCACGTCATCCGTCCACGCCGCGTACGGTTCATCACCGCAGTACCCTTCGACGAAGTAATTCCTCGGCACCAATCTTCCATTCAAACCTCTATCCTCCTCCGTCGTCGTGCCGAGACTCCCCACGTCCGCGTCCACCTCAAACGCCCAATGCGTCCTCAACGGCCGCTCGATCCGCGTGCCGCGCCACGACGTCAGCCTCGACTCTTTGCGTAATTTCTCCACTCGCGAGCTCTGTCTCGCCGGTTCTCTCTTCACTCTCGGTCCTCGTCCTCGTCCGCGTCCTCGTCCTCGCCCTCGCCCTCGCCCGCGTCCCGTCCCGTCGCCGTCTCCACCGATTCCCGCCTCGCTCGCCAGCTTCGCCAGCGCCAGGCGTTCCATCAGCGCTTTATTTCTTTCGATTTTCGCTTGTCGCTCGCGCTCGTACTCCGTGAGCTCTTCTTCGCGCGCCATGTCGCGTCGTCAATCGCGTTCGAACCGTGCGAATCGCTTTTTGAATTTGTTTTTTTAGTCTGCGCGCGCGGTTCCGTCGCGGAAACCGAACCGTCGTTTGATTGGACGCGCGTCGGCGAGCGAGCGATGCGGTCGCGCGCGCGCGCGCGCGCTCGACGGCGCGCGCGGGACGAGCGCGCGCGACGTCGGCTCGATCTGCGGCGCCGCGCGACGCGTCGGGTCGGGGACGACGGGGTCGGAAATCCGTGTGTGAGATTGAGACTACGCGCGACGCGCGACCGGCGATCCGCCGACGGCGACGGGTGAGGATTTCGAGCGTTAAATCGCTAGAGCGGGACGAAAGGAAAGTCGGGGGGACGACGGAGCCAATTGGTCGGACGCCACGTCGCGGTGGCGTCGACGTAGTGGACCGAGTACGCGTGACGCGACGCCGGCGAAAGATTCGGGCGACTGAAGTGCACGTTTTGGCCGTGAAGCACGACCAAGGTTCCGGCGGGGACGTCCAAGGCTTCGGCGGCGGTGAGGTCGTACGTCGGTGCGTCGCCGATGAATTCGACCGCGCGAGTTCCGTCGTGGTCGACGACCATGCGTCGCGAGACGTCGGGCGCGCCGGAGAGCGCGTGCAGGCAGCCATTTTCCAGCGTGCAGTCCTCGAGGGCGAGCCAAATCCCGACGCACGTCGGTGGGTCGGTGTTCAAAAAGGTTGAGTCTTGATGCGGCACCACTTCACCGCCGATGGACGGTTGTTTGAATATGTACATGGACTGCACCGGTTGCGGATTCCGCGGCGAGCCCAGCGTTTGGAATAGATTCTTCACCTTTTCCGAGCGGCTCCACGCGCGAAACACTGGATCTAAATCGTGCAACGCGTGTCCGATTTTGTTGATCGAAAGGTGTTTCGGCACGCGCAGTTCGCCCCGGTCATCGAACGCTCCCTCTTCAAAGAAGCAACAAACTTTGTCCGCAGACGCCAAAAAGTACTCGTCCGTCGCCCGTTTCTGCCCAGACTGATTCACGGTAGAGAAGATCGACTCTCTGTTCGCGTTAGCGTCGAATTCGTCGACTATTTCCGCCGCGCGCGCGCGCATGGCGGCGATTTCAGTAGGGCTCGCGAAGTCAGTGAGCACAAGGTATCCGCGCGTTTCGAACGCGCTGACGTCTTCGGGTGCGAGCGAGCCGCTCGTCGAACACTTCGACCAGGATGTCTTCGCGCGCATCGTGATGCACGCCGAACGGGGCGGCCAGAAGTGAAGCTTTGAAGCTTTGAAGCTTTTGAACGCTTTTAACCGTCTGCTTTTTTTTGTAATACAGCGGCGTCGCCGCGGAGTCGCTCGCCGCGGAAAGGAAACTAGCAACTCAATTAGTGATTACAAGGTTCTAATGGTAACACGACCAGTCGGTCGCGTCGCGTCGCGTCGCGTCGCGTCGCGTCGCTCGCTCGCCCTCATGCGCGAGGTTCGAAGTTCTTCTTGAAAGTTTCGGCTACGAGGATGGGAAAAGCGATGGTGGCGTCGACGTAACATTTGACTGGTTTGGCATCCATGGTGATCTTTCCCCAAGACACCGCCTCGTCCGGGCGTGCACCGGAGTCGCTTCCATCGAACTCTTGCGCGGTGTTGATGAAAACGACGTAATCCGCGCCGTTTCGCATCAAATTACTGTTGCAAATGTGGTGCTTCGCGACGCCGCCGCCGAGAATAATGATGCCCGTCTTCCTCGGTCGTTTCACCTTGATCGACTCATCGTTCATCGCGCGAACGTCCGCGACGACGTCGATGACCAAGCCTGGGTTTTTATACGAGTGAAAGTACAACATGTCGCCGATGGACCCATCCGTCAGCGCCGGGCAATAGCAAGGAATATCGTTCTTCGCGGCCCAATAAAAGATGGAATCTTCGTGGTTAATCTCCATCCCAAGCCGCTTGATCACCGATGAGCACGTCCATTTCACGCCCTCTTCGTTTTGTTCCCTGAGCATCGCGTCCAATATCGGCATGATCCAATCCTCGAAATCGCAATAGTTGTCGTTTGGCTGAATCAAGTTTCCGATTCGGTTCAATCCCTTCCCCCGCAAATCTTTCCCGCGAAGCGCGAAATCCCCCAAATACGTCGGTTTCATGCATTTTATGAAATCTTCCTCCACCCCACCCGCCGTCGTGCACAGCACGTCGATCATCTTATTTTTGCACAGATATTTAATAGTCTCTCGCGTCCCGCTGCTCGTCAGGTTGCTCGTCCATCCCAAAAATATCTTCGTCCGCACGTTCGCCCTGTGCGCCTCCCCTCGCTCGTCCTCGTCCGTCTCCTCCGTCACCGCCTCATCGCTCAACCGCCACCGCAGCATTCGATTC
>Ga0222716_10002784_pt1 | contig 14172 bp, 18 predicted proteins | sample C33_13DmetaG_FD_165044 | JGI IMG/M metagenome (GOLD analysis project Ga0222716, IMG submission 165044) | Estuarine water microbial communities from San Francisco Bay, California, United States - C33_13D | ecosystem: Environmental > Aquatic > Marine > Unclassified | place: USA: California... | reverse complement strand
TCATCATTAAGTGCTAACAAGCCTCCAATATTCCCAAAGCCATCTTTTTTCAAGCTAATTGTACAGCCATCAGCTAATCGAAAAGCTTCTTTAGCAATTTCTCTGATTTCTACATTTTTATATTCTTCTTCCCTTTGTGATACAAACCAAGCATTTTCAGCAAAACGACAAGCATCTAATAACATCATTTTGTTGTATTTATTACAGAGCTCTCTAACTGCTTTTAAATTTTTCATTGATACAGGTTGTCCACCACCTGTATTATTTGTAATTGTCATTAAGACAAATGGAACTTTCTTAGCGTTATCACTTTTTAATAAATCTTCTAATTTTTCAAGATCTATATTGCCCTTAAATGGTGCTGGGGTTAATAAATCTAAACCTTCTTTGCAAAGCAGATCTACAGGTTCTGATTGAGCGAATTCAAAATTAGCACGAGTAGTGTCAAAATGACTATTACTTGGTATTATATCTCCTTGGTTAACAGCAATACTTGCTAAAATCTTTTCACTTGCTCTACCTTGATGTGTTGGAATTATATTTTTGTACCCTGTTAATTCTGAAACAACATCATGAAAACGTTGCCAAGAAAGAGATCCTGCATAAGACTCGTCTCCACGCATTATTGAAGCCCATTGTTCTGAAGACATAGATCCAGTTCCAGAATCTGTAAGCAAATCAATAGTAACTTCTTGTGATTTCAAACCAAATAGATTCCAGTCCTCTCTTTTTAGAAATTCGAGCCTTTGTTCTTTAGATGTAATTGGAATAGCTTCAACAGATTTGATTTTAAAAGGTTCAATTATAGTTTTGAATTCCATAGCTGAATTGTAACTTAAGACAATTTAGATATCATAATATTTATGGTTAAAATTCATCAAAGTGTTGAAAGTATTTATTCTCAAAATCAATCTACACTTGAAATTTTTGAATGCCTGGATGAGTTTTCCGATACTCAAGAATTTTGTAATCACTATGGTTTTAAAATTGAAGATTCTTGTAATGCAATTTTAATAAAATCTAAAAAACCTGAAATTTTTTATGCAATGTTTTGTGTACTTGGTTCAAATAAATTAGATGTAAATCACAAAGCTAAAGAAGTAATGGGATCTAAAAAAGTTAGTTTTGCTTCTAAAGATGAAGCGGAAAAAGTAACAAATCAAATTTATGGTGGTATTAGTCCACTTGGTCTAGAAAAAAATATAAAGGTATTTATAGATCAGAATGTAATGACAAGAGAAAAAGTTTTTATTGGTGCAGGAAATAGAGTATCAAAATTTTTTTTATCTCCTGAATTACTTCAGCAATTAACTAACGGTACTATTACTGAGCTAACTTAACCCTTTTCTACAAAGACTTGCTGCTTGAGGAAATAAAGCTTGTCCATTAAATCCTGGTAAACGACCTCCTTGTAGATATGTTTTAAAACTACCTTTTATATTTTCAAACTCTTCTGCAGAAATTGTTTTAGGTTCCAATAAAATTCTGAAACGATCAGGAAGATTATTAATTACAAATTCTTTTTGATATGAATCTAATCCATCGACATAGTTTGCTAATACGTTAATTGTTACTTCATAATTTTCTATGACTTCAATACAGTTTTCATATTCAATTTTTGATAGTGGTGTTGTTTCAACATCATAATCCGCTTTATATTGAAGATATAAAACAGAAACTATAAAAATGATAAAACTATATAGTAAAAACTTTATTGGAAATAATACAACTTTTTTTACAGGCCAAATTATTAGTTTAAATAAGCGTTTGAACATGAAATTAGTTTAGTGCGATAACAAGACACTGACAGGCGCCACCAGATTTAAGAAATTCTGAAACGTTAGCAACTTTAGGAGTTAATCCTAAATTTGCAATTGTTTCAATAACTTCTATTTCATCAGACGGAAAAATAACATTTTCGTTTATAACAACTGCATTGCATGCAAGTTGATTTGCATCATGTTCTGACACTGGGTGTAAATTAAAAATTTTATTAAAAGCAGACAAAGTTGAATCTTTAAAAGCTTCGGGATAAAATATTGCATCTCCCGATGAAAAATGCTGGAAGCATGTGTCCAGATGGTAAAACTTATCTTGAGCTAGCTCAACTATAATTGGCTCTAATTCAAATTGTTCCGCAATATAAATTAAAGCTTCTTTATCACTTCTAATGCCATATGAACCTATTAATTTATCGCCATAAACGAATGCGTCACCTCTGCCTTCAAATTTAAACTCTTTAGGAATTCTTGCAACTTGATATCCATTCTCAGAAAACCATTTTTCAAATAAGGCTTCTTCGCCTACTCTTTCTTTATATTTAAAATTTGCAATTAGAACTTTATCTTCTTTAATTATTCCTGAGTTTGCAGTAAATACTAAGTCTGGTTGATTTGGGTGTGCAGGAACTAACAAAACTTCCGCACCAGATAATTCAATAGTTGACTTTAGATTATTCCATTGTTGAGTTGCAAGTTCTAAATCAACTTCAGTACCTTCAACCATCCATGGATTAATTGAGTATTCAACTTTAAAGTACTCTGGAGAACTCATTAATACTTTTTTTGTGCTCATAAAATACAGTTTACTTTTTTATACATGATATGTATATTCTATTTGTGTCTGATTATTTAATAGAAGATATCAAAGAAAAAGATATCTATAATTGCTATTTATTAAACGAATCTAATACACCTAATGTTGGAAGTGAAACTTTCAAAAATTTTACAAATCTAATTGAAAATGCCGACTTAAAATTATGCGTTAAAGATAATAAAGTTATTGCTTTTGCTGTCTGCTTCACAGATAGTCATAAAACTACATCATATTTGAATTCAATTAATCATTTGAATTTTAAACAACTAAAAAAAATGGTAAAAAATTTTGTCTATATTGACAGAATTGCAGTAGATGATAAATATAGAAATTTAGGAATTGGGTCTGATTTATATAAAAAAATTTTTCAATATGGAAAAGCTCAAAACTTATCCGCTGTAACTGCTGAAATAAACTATAAGCCTATAGAAAATGAAACATCGTTTAAATTTCATAGAAAGCATAATTTTAAAGAAATTGCTATAAAGAAATACTCAAACAAATATGAAGTATCTTTTCAAAAAAGTAATATTAATTAATAGAGTTGATTTATGAAATTTGAGTTACCAAGAAGACATAGAAAAAGTTTTGAACAAATTACAAAAAATAAAATAGATCATAATTACAACAAAATTGAATCCATTGAAGCTTTTGATAATATAAAAAAAAGTTATATTAAATCACCAGTTACATTTGGCTCAAAAGGTGGGAGAAAAGAATCCTTGCTAGAACTCTGTATTATTGTAAGCAATCAGATTGCAAATGAGTATAAAGATTGTGATGTTGTTATAAATAAAGGTATTCCTGAAATAATAAAAGTTAAATCTTAATGCGTAAATTAATTATAGATGCAGATACTGGCTCTGATGATGCTGTAGCTTTAATACTTGCCTATAGAAACTTAGAAAAAAATCAGATTTTAGGTGTCTCAGTAGTTTCAGGAAACGTACCCTTACAACAGGCTGCACTAAATACACGTTATGTAAATGAGCTATGTGAAATCAATATTCCAATTTATAAAGGAGAAAGTAAGCCTCTTACAAGAGAGTACAAAGAAGTCTTCACATCTTCTCAAGCAAATCAAATTGCGTTAAGTTACAAAAATCTTTCCACTTCAGCTCAACACGTTCATGGCATTGACGGATTAGGTGATATTGGTTTAATCCCTGAAGAAAAAAAGTTTGAAACTGAAACAGCCCAAGAGTTTTATACAAAAGCACTGACTGAAAATGAGTCAATAGATTTAGTTACATTAGGACCACTAACAAATATTGCCTTAATGTTGGAAAATAATCCAAAGTTGCTCCATAAAATTAAACATTGTTACATTATGGGAGGTAGCTCTAACGCACTTGGGAATGTAACTAAATTTGCAGAATACAATTTTTGGGTTGATCCTGAGGCAGCAGATAAAGTTTTGAATTCGGGAATACCAATAACAATGATTGGCTGGGATCCGTCTCTTTATGATGCAATGATAGACAATAGAAAAATTGTTGAAATTGAAAAATTAAATACAAAATATTCAAAATTTACTAATGACATCCAAGTTGTCCTTAGGCAAATGATGAAAGAGATTTTTGGAGAGGACAGTTACGATTTACCAGACCCCCTTGCAATGGCTGTATACCTCGATCAAACGATTATCAGTCAAGCCATTGAAGTAAATGTAAGAGTTGATACTAGAGATGGGATGACTAGAGGAGGTTGTATACTTGATTTTCTAAATCTTGAACCTAACTCTCATAAAATAAGAGTTGTTCAAAGGTGCCACCAAGAGAAGTTTTTTGATTTGCTCAAAAAAAGTTTAAGTTAGTGCCAATAAATTCAATTACTTTTGAATTTTTATTATTACAAATAAGTGTTGCATTTAGCCCGGGCTTAATTATTGCACTAGTTGTTAATGAATCAGTTCAGAGAAACAAAATTAGTGGTATAAAAGTTGCAATAGGTGCTGCTTTTGGATGTCTCATTATTACAATTCTCTCAGCAATTCTTGTAAGTTCTCTATTCTCAAAGATTCCAACAATTTTAACTTTAATTTATTTAGGTGGAACAATATATATAATTTTCAAAGGATTTAAAACGTTTAATACAAACTCAGCTGACTTATTATCCAACTCAAGTGAAAATTTGATTTTGAGTGGATTTAAATTAAATCTTTCAAACCCGAAAATGTGGGTATTTTATTTAACGGTACTTCCCATTTTTGTATTTGATAAAGAAAAGATTTTTATTGAGTTAATTTACTTAGGTTTAATAACAGTGTTAATAAACTTATTTGCTGATGTTTCCTATGCAATATCTAGTAATTATTTTTTTAAAGATGCATCATTAAAAACAAAAACTCTTATTAATAAATTAAGTGGAATTACTTTAATTAGTATTGGTATTTATTTATTTTTTACCAGGTTTGTCTGAGGATTTTTCATCAGTATCTTTGAATAATTCAGCCACTGCTCCAATACTGCCTAACGTAGCAGAAAGATCGGCTGGTAAAAATATTTTTGTGGCCTTACCATTTGCAACTTTTTCAAGAGATTCTAAGTATTTTATTGCAATCAAATCGTTTGTAGGATTTCCTTTATGTATTGCTTCAAAAACTTTTTCAATTGCTTTAGCTTCACCTTCAGCAATTGCAATCTTTTCATATTTTTGGGCATCCGCAACTTGCTTTAAAGCTTCTGCTTCACCACTGGCATCTAGAACTTGAGATTCTTTTCTGCCTTCAGCTGTCAAAATAGCAGCTCTTTTTAATCCTTCAGCTTCTGTAACTGCGGCTCGTCTATCTCTTTCAGCTTTCATCACTTTGTTCATTGAATCTTGGACATCTTGAGGTGGATCGATTCTTTGTATTTCAACACGAACGACTCTGGTTCCCCATTTATCTGTAGCATCATCCAAAATAAGTTTTAGCTGAGTATTTATTGTTTCTCTTGATGTTAAGGCAGCATCTAATTCCAAGTCACCGACAACATTTCTTAAATTAGTTTGCGCTAACTTTGTTGCTGCTGTCATAAAATCACCAACGTTATAAACAAGTTTTCTAGGATCTGTAGGTTCATAATAAATAATTGCATCAACTGTAATAGTTACATTATCTTTTGTTATAACTTCTTGAGGTGGTACATCAATTACTTGTTCTCTCATATCAACAATAATTATTCTCTCTAAACCTGGAATCACGATGTTAAGACCTGACTTAGCTTCTCTATTATACTTTCCAAGACGTTCAACAAGACCAGTTTCAAATGGTCTAATAATCCTAAAAATTCTAAATACTACTACGCCAAGAATTCCAATTATTAATAATGTTCTTACAGCTGCAAATAAAATTTCCATAACTTAACCCTAATAGTCTTTTGCTTTAACTACTAATTTCGTACCATCGATTTTTACAACCTCTACAAGTGACCCTGGTAAAATACGCTTTTCAGCAGCAAGAATTAGCCAATCGTCACCTAGTACATGGGAATTAATTGCTTTATAAGGATCGATCTCTTTATCAACATGAAAAGTTTTTCCAATATATTTATTTACACCTTCTGAAAACTCTTTTCTATTAATGTTTTCTTGCTTTTTTGGACCAAAAACTTTAATTGAAATGTATATTCCAAAAATAGTAAAAAGAAAAAAAACCGCGATTTGTGTATTGAAATTTTCGGTGATTAATGATGTTAAACCAGCAAATAATGCGCCAATTGAAATTGGTAAAAAAACAAATCCAGAAACCATTAGCTCCGCAAGTAAGAAAACTGCAGCAGCAATAAACCACATATTGCTCATATTGAAATTTTAGTTTTAACTTGCTTCTTCTTCAAGCTGCTCCTCTTCAAAACGATTAAGAGCAAGTAAAAACATTATAAAAAGAATAAGGGATGCAACCATAAAAGTAATAGGTAGGACTCTAATTTCAAAAGCATTTAAACCTTCAATATCAGCAGGCTTTGGTCCTCTTGGAGCGTATAAAATAAATAAAATAGAATTAATCACTCCCCAACCAAAAGTCGCTGCTCCAGTGATTAAAAATCCTAATCTTCTACCAAGATTTGTTGAATTAATTAAATAAACTGATCCAGTAAATACTATTAATGAACCAATAAACATCAAAATCCCAGTAACGGTTAAATTAGCAGAAAGGAGTGAGCGCATTATTTCACGCATCAGGACCCATTCCTCTTAAGTAATCAATAATTAACTCAATATCTTGCTCAGAAAGTACAGCACCAAAGCCTGGCATCTTACCCCCACCTACACCATTAACTCCATAAGCTTTACCATTTTCAGAACCTTTAATAATAAAATCTACCATATCTTGTTTTTCTTTAAATTGAATATTTGCTCTACCAGCGCGCAAAGCAGGACCTAGACCACCTGAGGCAATTTTTTTAGTATAAGCTACTCCAGCAGAATATCCTGCTGTATGACATCTGGCACAATAAGCATTAAATAACCCGACTGCTCTTTGTGCTTTTTCTAAATCACCATTAAAAGTAGTATCAGCAATTTCTTCAAAAGAAACATCCCATAGTTTATTTTTTAATGCCTCTTCCAGAAAAGCTAAACCAACTTCGGCATCATTTAAAAATTTATCATATCCTTCGAATACGATGGTTTCATTAATAAGATAGCTTTCTAACTCAGATAAGTAACTACTTGCGACTTTTGAATCTTTTTTACCAAACACGGACTCTTCATTATCAGGATCTAAATTCAAAATTGATGTACCTAAAATTTCTGAAATATTTTGACTGTATGTTGATAATTCTATTTCTACTGAATCTGTTAAACCGTCTTCATCAGTATCTATTCCTCCTTCTCTATTTAAGAGTTCAGAGATATCGATCACAGCTTTTTGGATAACAGGTAAGTCTGTAGGTGATTTTTTAATATCGTCAATTAAAGCTTTTTGTTGAATTATTTCATTTTCAACCAGTAACTCTGAAGTTTCTAACCTTAGAAGTGCTCCTGAAATATTTGATTCGATGCTCTTAAGTTCTTCTTGTTGAGAAATTTGCATATGGTGTAAGTATTCAATTAAATCATCGAGTTGACCGTCGTTCATTGGACCGCCACCTTCTAATCCCCAAGCAGGCATTGGGGAATTAGCTCTACCATAAATTAACCAGTATCTAACTTCTTCATCGTCATATCTGTAAAAAACATTATTAATTGCAGGAGCAGCCCAAATAACATTTATTCCACTTCTTTTTTCTAGATATGCTGCGGCACCACCAGAACCATCAACACCATGACAGTTTCCACAACCAAACTCTTCATATAGATGGTGTCCTCTTTCAACAGATACTTCATCAAATGCTTCAACAAATTCTTCTTGTCTATTTTGTTCACCAAGATAATACAAAGGAATCATGACAGTAAGAATTGAAGCTACAATTACTGCAACTGTTAGTGTTTTATCTAAGGTTTTTGTTTCAAGCTCGTCATCGTTTCTATATTTTGATTGGTTTGGGATGTAATCTTTTACCTTACCAGAACCTCTAAATCCAATAGCAGCAAAGAAAGCAAGAGCGCCAACTATTCCTAAAGCAATCAAGGTTATTAAAACTGAACTATTCATGTTATTCCTCTGTTGTTAAAGCTATACAGGATAAACCTTGCGGATACTTAACTGATAGTTCTGGTGCTCTTGGTGATTCTACAATTGTTCCTGTATCAATTATGAATCTTCCAGATACAACTGAAACATTAAATCTATCTAAATTTCTAGGTGCAGGGCCAGCAAAATACTCTCCTACCATATTGTATTTTGATCCGTGACACGGACATTCAAAACCCTGGGATGAATTACACCAAGGCACTCTACATCCTAAATGAACACAACGTTGGTATACAGCTACTAATCCCTCAGCAACTGTCGCTCCAGTAGAAAACTGGGATTTTGATGCAGCTGCATCGTTTAAAGGTAGGACATAAGCTCTAGCTGATGGTATAAACGCCGGAAGTACTGAACCATCTGATTGAAATATTTGGTTTTTTAGTTCTTCTACTGTGCCAGCATCTACTTTAGATCCAAATCCACCTGAAATCTTTGGCCAAAAAAAACCTAAATAAGAAATTAATTGAATACCAGCAAATGCTCCAAATGAAATTCTTAGGGCTTTTGTTAAAAATTGTCTTCTGGTAATACCTGCTTCTTCTTCAGAAATTTCCTCAAATACTTCTTTCTCTTCAAGTTTTACTATTTGATCTGATGTGACTTCTGTGACTGGTTCAATAATTGGAGAAGGTTCAGAATCACTTTTTGGTAAATCTGGTTCTAAAAAATTAGTTTTTGAATGATCATCCTTAAGAGCTTTTTTATCAACATTTTTCTTCCAATTAAAACTCTTAGGTCTCCTTCCAGTAACTACCGTCACTATTCCTACTATCCCCAAAATTCCAACTAGTGCAAAAGTTGCAAATGATACTTCAATAATATTCATTCGAAATTTATCCAATCCAGTAAATCATCAAACCATATTCCATCAATCCAAGGATAAGTCCAGTTCCATCCTGGTCCTCTGAACAAAACTCCAATTATTGTTAAAATTCCTGCACCAGCTAGAAAAAAAGTATAAAACATAATTGCAAATTTTCTTTTTGAAGGATTGGTTTCAGGATTTCTATCTATATAAGGAAAAGCCATAAACAAAACAACACCGAGTACTAGTGGAATCATAACTCCAGCTATTTGCGGATCCCAATAAGAAAGAAGTTCTTGTAGACCCAAGAAATACCATGGAGCTTTTGCTGGGTTTGGTGTTACGTTTGGGTTTGCTTCAGCTAATAAAGGTGCTTGTAAAATTGCAGATATTAAAACTAAAAATGCAGTCATGCTCATTAAAGCTACAAATTCGGGAAGCATAAGATGTGGCCAAGTGTTTACCTTATCAATAGGTTCACTAACTGATTTTTGAATTGGCTTTGCTTTTACGACTGTTAATAATCTTTGCGTAACTTTAACTTCTGGAGAGAATTCAACTGCAACAGGTTTTTCAGTATTACTAACAGGAGCAGCAACTGCTTTTTCTTCTTGAACAACTGGAGCAGCAACTGGTTTTTCTTCTTGCACAACTGAAGCAGCAACTGCTTTTTCTTCTTGAACAACTGGAGCAGATTCTTCTATGATCAGAGGTTTTTCTTCAATTACTTGTACTTCAGGTTCTTTGGAAACAATAGTTGGTGTAGCCTCTCCTTTCATTTCCGCAAGTGCTTGCTCGACAGAAATACCCAGTGCTTTTGCTCTTGCTTCAGCAGATCTTATTAATAAATGTTCAGGTATATCAACCATAATTACTTTCTAGAGAGGTCCTGAAATTCCACCGTCTTTTCTGACTCTCCAAAAGTGAACAGCCATAAAAATAACGATGATAAATGGTAAAAACAACACATGAAGTACATAAAATCTAAGTAGCGTTGCAGTAGTTGCTTCTAGACCGGCAAACAAAGCAAATTTAGCTTGAGCTCCTATTACTGGTGTATAGCCAGCCATATTACCACCTACTGTAACTGCCCAAATAGCCAACTGATCCCAAGGTAATAAATACCCAGTGAAAGAAAGTAATAATGTTAATAGAAGTAAAATTACTCCAATCACCCAGTTGAACTCTCTAGGTGCTTTATAAGCGCCATGATAAAAAACTCTTGACATGTGTAAAAATACTACAAGAACCATAAGGTGAGCACCCCATCTGTGCATATTTCTAACTAACGAACCGAACGCTATGCTTGTTTGTAAATTCTGAATATCTACATACGCAAGTTCTGTTGGTCTGAAATAAAACATAAGCCATATTCCAGTAATGGTTAACACTATAAAAAGAAAAAAGCTTAATCCACCTAGACACAATGTGTATGAGAGTCTCACTCCGTGTCTTTTTACTTTAACTGGATGGAGATGATAAAGAACGTTGTTCATAACAACATATGATCTATTTCTTGGACTGTCTACATACCCTTTTCTAAACGGAGAACCTGGTCTAAAAATACTTGACCAAAGTTTTGAACCTTTAAAGCTCTCACCTGCATTAGAACCTGCTTCTTTAATCTTGTCCCTGATGGATAACTTTTGCATTACTTTATTTTATAACCTTCCGTATATATATCCGTGTCTGTCACTTCTTTCACCTGAGTCTTCATCCCATGGTGCTTTATAAACTCCATTTTGTACTGCTTGATCTGCTAGGGATCCTGCAAATTTTCCAAGTGAAATAACCCCTGTTGGGCATCTGTCAACACATAAAGCACATCGTGTACACGCTTCTTCATCAACTACAAAAAATCCTGGTGACTCTTCAATATCTGGATTTTCTACGTTTATAGAATCTTCAATTGCTTCAACTGACAAATAATGAATACATTTCCATGGACATATGTCTACACAACCTTCACATAAAATACATTCAGATTCATCAATATGTAAAAATTGTTTTGGTCTCACTCTTGATGCAACTTTGTCTGTCTCAACCATCGCAAGATTGTATTTTTTTTCAAATTTTGGCATTTCAATAAGTACTTCAGATTTAGCCATCTTGTTTCACCTTTATAACTTCTTTTCCATAGTCAGAAATTCTTGTCTTTGTTTGTTCTATTTTTGTATTTATGTCTTGAATCATATAAGCAATTACAAGTCCGGCAATTAAAAAGTTTGTTGAGATGCCCATTTGAATTAAATCTTTTAACGCCGCAAGGCTAAGGCTAACTTCATTGTTTAAAAACAATATTGGTGGAAATTTTATAAACTCTCTTTGCCCTGTCCATTCAAGTGGACCCTGAGCTAAGTTAAGCCATTCAGATGGAACAACTCCCAACAATAACGTCATTTCTATCCAAACTAAAAAAGCATAATATGTAGCTTTTGCCCATGTAAGTTCATTCTGATTCCACGCAAGTAAAGCCATCCCAAATAAAAGAATTTGACTAGCTCCAAATGCAATCAGCTGACCGATGGTCACAGGAAGCCATCCTCTTGGAATCCAATTAAAATAATCTACAACTTCATCAGCAGGAAAAAGTGCATAGTGTGCAATTATTACACCAATAGATAATCCACCTAGGCCTGCAACAATTGAAAGCAGCCCTACTCTGTATTTAAATTTATAAATTGTGTAAATCAAGATTCCTCTAAAATTCTTAAATCTTACCTTTTAATAATATCGCAAGATTGAATAAATATATAAATTGAGAGCAATAACTTTTTAAAATTTTCGAGTCAATCAAGTCTCATTTTTCCAATATAATAGTAAAGTCAAATTGAATAATTGCTAAGAATGAAATTGAAAATTATCCCAAAGAGTGAACAAGATTTGTCTAAATTTTTTTTAGTACTATTTCCTGTTTTTCTTATCTTCTCACTTGGAACACAATTCTTGCGAGATGCATATTTTTCATTTTCGAACTTACTACCAAATAACCAAATATTTAATTATGGATTTCTAGATAGATTATACAATCAATTAACGTTTGGATTAACAGCTTCAATTATCTTGCTGTTATCATTTTCATATTTATTTTCCAAATCAATTGGTAGATTACTTACCATATTCCCACTTATTTTTTTTGCATCAATAGGTTTAGTGGGAACAGAGTTGTTGGATGTTTTTTTAAATTTTGTACCTGGTGTCACTATGTATAATTTTGGAAACTCTTCATTACTAATTAATTTAAAAATTATATCTTTAGTTGGACTATTTCTTTTTGCTTCAATTAATTTACTTATAAAAAAAGAAGCAGTTATATTTCATAGCGCACAATATATCTACGGTGGATTGCTATTTTACCTAATTTCATTATTGGTTATAAGTAAAAAACAAGTTGTGTTCTCAGATGTTTTATTAACTAATGTTTTTTACACTTCTACACATATATATGTAACATTATCTTTAATTTTTCTTGGCATTACTCACTTTTTAATGACTAAAACATTTGACTCAACACTTTTTAGTAGAACTTTATCTTCAATTACATTTTGGGGATTTCTGTTTTTACTACCTTGGAGTTCTGCAAAATACTACTATGGCTCAGTACTTCCCAACTGGCTAGAAAATGTATCTATATATCTCTCTTTTAGTATTTTGATACCTTTACTTGCATTTATTGTCAATTATCTTAAAACTATTGTTTCGCGTGATCTTGAAAATAGCAATGCTGTTTTATTAAAACTAGTTAACTTTTCAGTATCTTTATTTATTTTTACAAACCTACTTAATATTGTTTCAGGTTTTGACAATTTATTACCTATCCTTGGTTTGACTAATTATGTGAACTTAGTGTCTCAAGGCTATTTAGCATCAATGTTTTTTTCAATTATTGCACTAAGTTATTACCTTATACCAAAATTATTTGGTAGAGAAGTTACCTTTAAATCTCTAGACAACATTGCTTTAGGCGGCTTAAAATTTGGATACTTACTATTACTTCTTAATAATCTATTTATTGGAATTAACTCTGGTTACATATGGAATGCTGGTGCTAACACTGGTAGCCCAACTATTTATGGAGAAGGTTTTAATTTAGCTTGGAACTTAATTGGAATAAATTATTCATTAAGTACTTTTATATCCCTTACATTATTTGTAAGTTCATCGCTATTCTTCTTGTCGATGATTAAAGCAATTACTTCTGGAAATGTTACAAAAGTAGAAGAAATGGTTGTCTCTAGTGAGTGACTTATTAAATAAAGTAGCTGAATTACTAAAAGCACCTGTAACCTTGGTGCAAAGATCAGCTGAAGCAAGAGCTACTGCTTCTGGTGTATCTGTTGAAGATGTCTTAAATTCCTGGCTTGGTGGTGAAAGTGTAACTAGCTCAACACCTAAAGAAGAAGCACCTGTTGAAGAAGTAGTTACAACTGTTGAAGAGGCTAAAGAAGAAGCACCTGTTGAAGAAGTAGTTACAACTGTTGAAGAGGCTAAAGAAGAAGCACCTGTTGAAGAAGTAGTTACAACTGTTGAAGAGGTTGTGAAATTAAAAGAGGAAAGCTCATTAACTTTTATCTTGAGCGTTGTCTTTGTTGGATTGTTTACGTATTTTTTTGGTTTCTTAACTACAGGGAATCAGGCTACTGCACTTGTAGAAGAGTCTTTAAATAACACTATCGAAATTTCTAACGAGGTATATGTTGGTGCACAAATATATAGTGAACTTAATTGCCAATCATGCCACACACAAAATGTAAGAGCTTTGATTCCAGATACTCAAAATGGAAAAGTACTAAGAAATAAGTATGCAAGTGAAGCTGTATTAAAGAATGTGGGAAATATTAGATTAGGTCCAGATCTATCAACAAACGCTACTCGAGAACCAACAAATAACAGACAGTGGCTTACTAGATACTTAAATGATGCAACATCTGTTAATAGAGATATTCCACATCCAAAATATAATTTTCTGCAAGATCAAGATATGGATTATCTTGTTACGTATTTATTATCTTTAGGGGAAATAAATGAGTGACTTATTAAATAAAGTAGCTGAATTACTAAAAGCACCTGTAACCTTGGTGCAAAGATCAGCTGAAGCAAGAGCTACTGCTTCTGGTGTATCTGTTGAAGATGTCTTAAATTCCTGGCTTGG
>Ga0222716_10002781_pt1 | contig 14173 bp, 14 predicted proteins | sample C33_13DmetaG_FD_165044 | JGI IMG/M metagenome (GOLD analysis project Ga0222716, IMG submission 165044) | Estuarine water microbial communities from San Francisco Bay, California, United States - C33_13D | ecosystem: Environmental > Aquatic > Marine > Unclassified | place: USA: California... | reverse complement strand
TTATTGTTGCTATACGGTTTGGCCTGTTATCACATCAAAGCATGCACGACTCATGAGCGGCTTAGATGACTATTTCTATTGGATAGACTATATAGCAGTGTATGTGATGATGATATTGAGAGCGATACTATGAACAAACCAAAATCTGAACAACCAACCGAAGATGCAAAAGCCAAACGTGGTTGGTGGTTCTCAGTTACATTTTTAATTATTGTTGTATGTCTGATTTTGTTTCTTAGTTACGTAAAGATAGTAGATGAAAATCGAGACGTGTTGGTTGGTATACTTGGTGTATTAACTGGCAGTATTAGCTCAATGATGGCAATTGCAAGCGGTCGTGATCCGGCAGAAGTTGAAGAGTTAAAAGACAAACTTGCGAGTGCAAATGCAGACAGAGAAGCACTCATTGCACGACTCAGAGATGCACAAATTCAAATGCAGATTAAACACGATCATCTGCTTGACTTACAGAATGCGATCATTGAAAAACTTAGTGTGATTAGAGCACCGACACGCAAAAAAGATGATGATGTTGAGTTACATCCCGATGTTGAAAAATGGATAGAGAAGTAGATCAGCCTTGCCGGGCTGTTTGCCAGATGTTGCCGCACCTAACGACAAGACTGATTTACTCACCTTACAATTCAGAGACAGAATACAACAATCACTCAGAGTGTTCAACAAGAGTTTTAAAAAACAAAAGCTCCTCCTAGCACACCGTCCAAAGTTTGTAGGGAAAGAGCTTTTGAAAAACAAAACAATCTGAAGTTTAGATTGGTAAATGAATCATATTAGATAAAGCATCTTGTTGCAATAGAAAAGCAAAGCAATGCACAAAGAAAAAGTGATAAACTCTGTGCATTGCTTCACTCGCCCAACATGACTCGAAATATCTATCATGTATTAGCAAAATAAGCAATGAATAACAAATGTTGCTTAATAGCAAAATTGTGCATATACTGTTAAACATTGCTTGCATCTTTCAAAGGATAGCTATGAGTAAATTAGAGCGAAATCCTAAACACATGAGGGCCAATACTCCTCGGTTTGTGACCAAAGGCATCACCGGCACACAGTTAAACGGTGGTGCAATCAGTGGCAAAGAACAGAATGCCAAGCTCACTGGCTTGAACTGGGTGCAAGAAGCAGAAGAGATGTTGCGTACTGATCCGATTGTCAGGCGATCTTGGCACATGCTCAGACAAACATTGCTGAGTGCAAGCTGGCGATTTGAACCGGGCATTGAGAATGATCCGATTGCAGAAGAGTTAGCACGTTTTGCAAATGAGTGCTTCGGCTTCGATGGCTACTCAGGTCAAATGTCAATTAGCTTTGAAGATCAACTCAGCTATCTACTAGAGTTTATTCCTCTCGGTTATCGCTATGCAGAAGAGTTGTATAAAGTTGGGCCGGATGCAGACGGTAAGGTTAAAGTGTGGCTAGATCAGTATGCAGACAGAGAACCAAGTGCGCACAACCGATGGTTAAGCAGAGATAATCAGCATCTTGATGGCGTGTTGCAGAATGTTGTCGGCACGACATACACACCAGAGCCAATACCGGCAAACAAACTGTTATTGCTCACACTCAATAGAACCGGCAGCAACTTTGAAGGAGTTGGCATGCTTCGGCCTGTGTGGTGGTGGTGGCGTACTAAACAACGCACTAGCAATCTCATGTGTATTGGTTTGGATAGATGGGCTGTGCCCACACCGAAAGTCATTGTTGATAGATCACAAGCTGAAAACATGGGCTTAACAGATGCCGACGTGAATGCAATGATCGATGATGCAGAAGCACAAGCACAAGCGTTTTTATCTACCGAGCAGAGTTATTTAGTTGAGAGCGGTGTTGTTAAATTTGAGAGCTATGAAACAAGTCCATACTTATACTCTCAAGGGCCGCTAGATATTATTAGATTGTGTGATAATCAAATTGCGTCTGCTTTTCTCACTCAGTTTGCAGACCTTGGCAATACTGAGACTGGTGCAAGATCAGTTGGTGAGATTCATCTGTCAGTGTTTAGACGTGCAGCAATTAATCTCTGTGATATTGTAGCTGCTCAAATTAGTGGGCCGGATCGTAGAGGTGGCGGCACAATCGGCAGATTGATCCGTTGGAATTATGGCTGTGTTGATCCGTCTAAATTGCCGAAGTTGGTTCACACCGGTTTAGACACCGATGATCTTGCTGAGTCGATGGGTATGCTGCCGCAATTGGTGCAAGCCGGCATACTCACACCAGATGATGAGCTAGAGAGAGCGATTCGTGAGAGACTTGGTGCCGGTGAACTGCCAGAAGAAGCATCACGGTCTGCACTTGATCGCACGAGTGGTGGTGGTCTGTCTGCATTTGCTGAGAAACTAATGAGGACAAAACGCAATGGCTAAAAAGATCAAAATAAAATTTGCTATACCTGACAAGTACTCACACATTGATTTTGTGCCGCCAAAAGGTGCACAACGTGCAGCAAAACGTGCACTTGCTGTCAGAGCGACTAAATCACCATCTCAGAGAGGCATGACTCCGGTTGGCATTGCTCGTGCTCGTGATTTAGCAAACGGCAAGCGATTAAGTCCTGACACTGTGCGTAGAATGCTCGCTTATTTCACACGTCATGAAGTTGACAAGGAAGGTTCAACATGGGCCGACCAAGGCAAAGGATGGCAAGCGTGGCAAGGTTGGGGCGGTGATCCCGGTTACAGTTGGAGCAGAAAAGTAGTGAATCAAATGAACAGAGCAGACAACAAGACAACATCACTTCGTGCCTATGGCGAAGCGATCCAACTTTCAGAGCCTGTGCCGGCTTACGATGTGCCGGAAGGCTTGACCATCGGAAAACCGTTCAAAACACTTGCACTTGGTCAGGTCTCATCTCGCATGAATGGATCTGCCATCGGATCAGAAATAGATCACGATATGCTTTCAGAAATGTTGCGAGTATTTAAAGCAAGACAATATGCAGATCCGGTCATCATTGATTGGCAACATGCAACATCACCTTTTAACAATGGCACACCGGCACCACCGGAGAGCGGCAATGCACTCGGTCTAATTGTAGATCTTGAGTTGCGTGAGGATGGCTTGTATTGCACACCGGCTTATAATGAGCGTGGCCTTGAGGTCGTTAAAAATGCCGGTGGTGTGCTTTGGTCATCTCCAGAGTTCATCGCCGGTGATGTCTATGCGAGAGATGGCGGTGATCCGATTGGCACTGCTCAACTATTAGCGATTACACTTACACCCAGACCGGCACAGTCAAATGATAAAATTGACAGAGTGCTTTTGACAGAGAGGATAGATATGATTGATAATCTAGATTCTATGCCTATCGATGACCTACGATCTATGCTTGTTGCAAGAGATGAGATGGTCAAAGAACTTGAGGCAAAAATTGCAGAGATGCAAGCAGATGCAGAGTCAAAGATGATCTCTGATGAGAAAGAAGTTGAGATTGAGCTTGAAGAAAAAGACGAGCCAAAATCTGAGCAAATGACTGATGATGAGCAAATGACTGAGAAAGAAGATGACAAAAAGAGTTATGCAATGAATGAGCAATTAACTCAGTCAACACTACTCAGTGAAGTGCAATCACTCAGAGAGCAAAACAACAAGCTCAATGAGCGTCTTGAAGCAATCGAAGCAGAAAAGCGTGCAGTTGAGATGCAATCTGCTGTGTCTGCTCTGCTTTCAGATGGTCGCATCACACCGGCAGAGGAAGCAGTTGCAAACAAAGCGTGGCAACTCAAAGAACTGCAACCGGAGTTTTGGCAAATGTTCTCAGAGCGACCATCAAATTCTGCGATCCCATTGACACAAGTTGGTCATGGTGCAAGCGGTGCTGAAATCAGCAAGGCAACACTTGATGCAGAAGTTAAAAAACTAGCTGCTGAGAAATCAATCACTTACTCAGAAGCATTAAATCAATTCAGAACAAACAATCCTGACTATTATACTCAGGCTTTCGGAGGCTAAATCATGTCTAATATCATTGTTTCATTTGTAGCTGCAGAAGCTATCACAGAATTTGCACTTGTCTCTGTTAACACAGCCGGCAAGATTGTCATCACAGATGCTGCAACAGACGCACGTTGCGTTGGTATTGCACAACGTGCTTGTGCAAGCGGTGATGCTGTTGAGGTACTCGTGCAAGGTGTGAGCAGAGTGATTGCCGGTGGCACTATTGCTAATACTGTTTCTCTTGTAATGGCAGATACTGATGGCAAAGTGCTCACTCATGCAACAACTGGCAATTACAGTATTGGTCAAATTCTACCAAACATTAACCAAACATCAGCAAGTGCAAGCGATCAGATCTTGATTAAGTTCACCGGCCCTTGCAACCTACTTCCATAATTTCAGGAGGCTAACAAATGGCAAGTTCATATTCTAATCTACACCCAGTCGATCAAATTCTAACCGGCCTTGTTGCAGAAGCAGTGCCAAGCGATGACCAACTCATTGCAGACAAAGTGCTTGAGACTATTGCAATCTCTGAGCGAAGCGGCACACTACTTCTTGAAGAGACACGAAATTTCATGGGTGCCGGTGCCGGTCTTGATCTAGAGCGTGCACCGGGTTCATCTCGTGCAATGATCGGCGGTTTTGATCGCACTAGTCAGACATTCATGGCAAAGATCTACAGTGCATCTGATAGCATTGCAATGGAAGACATTTTTGATTCACAATATCCCGGATCAGAAGAAGCACGCATTGCAAAGAAAGTAGCTCGTGTTCTCAAGCTAGCTCGTGAGAAGCGTGCTGCCGATCTACTTTTTAGCACTTCTACATTTAACACTTCTGCAGCGTCTGCAGCATTTGGCACAGCAACTGCTGAGCCATTATCAGAATTGTTTGATCTAAAAGACACTGTCTTTGCAGCCGCACATGGTATCAATCCTGATACACTCATTTTAGGTCGTGCTTGTTTCAGAGATCTTGCTAAAAATGCAGAGGTGCGTGGCTATGTTGGTGATCGTACACTCGGCATTGCAAGCGGAAATCAAATTCTAAATGATGAGGCTGTGTTGCAAGTACTACGTGACGTGCTTGGCATCCCCAACATCTACGTTGGTCAAGCACTACAGGACACTGCAGTGCCCGGTGCAACTAGCTCTGAGTCTGCAATTTGGGATGGCACCAAGGTCTTTATGGGTATTCTACGTGGATCAGATGCAGTTGTGCAAAAGTCTGGCAATGTTAAAGGTATGCCGGTTGCAGCACTTAATCTGCAATATAACAACATGGTTGCCGGTCAATATGACTCACTTGATAAAACACGCCGTTATGTTTGGGGTGAGGAAGTTAACACTTTCCATGCTGTAGACGGTACACTTGGACACGTTTTAACTGGTTGCTAAAAGTCATGCTTTGTTCACAGTGTAACACTCATATTCTATATGCAGAAGGCGGTGACGCTGATGAGATTGCAATTGCTGATCTCACAAAGCAAGCTAAAGACGCTAGCAATGAGATGGCTACACTGTTACGAGCAAGACGAGATCAACTTAAAGCAGAAGTGCAAGCAGAGCGAGCTGTAGAACGTGCCTTTAAAAAAGCACAGGCAGAGTTGCTCAAAACAATTGAGAGTGCAGTTGAGAGCTTAGGTGCTCAAGCTGTGCTCAATGCTCGTGATGAGCAATTGCTAGAATTGCTTTTAGCGGGCGGCTTAGATGATGCAGTAGATAAATTTATTACTCATCAACAAACAATCAGAGATGCAGTAAATAAAACTTTGCAAGCATCTGATTTAGAATTATCAGTCATAGATGCTCAGATAGATATGTTGAGCACTCAGAATGTGTCTGATGTATTTGAGAATATCATTCTCAACTCTGTAAAACAGAGCGTGAGAGATAGCTTAACTGATCTAGTTGTCAATGTACCGTTGAGCACTGTGATGAGCAACATGCAAAAACGCATGCAACGTGCAGAAGGTCGACAACTCACAGAGATTAAAACAAAGCTGAGTCAGTATGGCAGATCAATCACAGCAATTGCTGCGGTTGAAGCTGATATAGATCACTTTTTATACACAGGCCCAAATGACGGCATCACACGACCATTTTGTGATGCTTTAGTAAATAAGGTAGTCACATCTAAACAGATGAGACGTTTAGACAACGGCCAAGGCTTGAGCGTGATAACGTCAGGTGGTGGCTATAACTGCCGGCACAGTTGGTCACCGGTGACACAAGGCTTTATAAAGTCAGCCAATTTAAAGCTAGCAACTGCTAGTGACATAAGCAAAGCTAGTCAATGAGAGGCAACATGAGAAAAGCAATAACAAACAAAGCATATCGTTTTATTTGGTCACCACAATTGCCCATCACCGGCACACCAACACTGAGCATTGATACATCAACTGCAGTCAGTGAGAGCTTGACTAGATTTACTACAGATTTGACAATCACAGCAATTGCAAATGATAGACGAACATTGACACTGAGCAGTGCTCCGGCAACATATTATCGTGAGCAACAAGCTGGTTTTGTCATCACAGAACATGATACATATTATGCAGTCAGAGTTGTTCGACTGGGTGGCACAACTGCAATACTAGCAGAGCCATTGCCGAGAGAAATTGACTTAAGCGATAATGCAACACTGCATCTGCCAACTAGTTATGTTGACATTGGTAGTGCTGTGATGAATACAAGTGGCTATTACACTTGGATAGTGAATTACACTCAACTCAACATGAGTCAGCCTGAGCAAGAAAAAGGCTTGTTGAAAATCACACCAAGACCATTTGATACAGGCTTAGATCATACTCAGCTAGTTGCAATGTTTGCTCAATTAGCAGACATGATTCCACGCCGTCAGAGCGATTATCAGCAACAGATCACAGCATCACTCAATGAGTTAATTCTAGAGATCAGAGCACATCTGCATGCAGACAACATCACAGAAGATGAGATATTTAATCCAGAGTCATTTTTGCTTGCTCATGCTTATTGCACTGCAGCACTCATCTATGAATTGAATCAACAGCTAGATACAGCAACAGCAATGCGAGAGCGTTGTGCTGAATTGATGAGCAAAGCATTGCAGAGTATCGCACTTGATCTTGATGGTGATGGTGTAATTGATGCCGGTGAGACAGACTTGCAAAGATCAGGAGGCAGTGAGACAGACTTTAGAGCAAGTTGGAGAACATACAGCAAGACTGCAAATGATAGCTTTTTCAATCCGGTTAGAGGGATGAGACACTAATGCCCGCCAAGGTCAACATCAACATACCTAGAGCACTGTGGACCACCAAAGACACAGCAAGACTTGCACAGAATACACTTGCATCAATCAAGTTGCGTACAAGCAAGGGCATTGATGCAAATGGCACTAGTTTTAAAGGCTATTCACGCAAGCCGATCTATGTTGCAAAAAAAGGTGCTCGTCTAGCTCCAAAAGGTGGCAGAAAATCACGCACTGGTAAAAGCATTTATTATGTAGGAGGCTATGAGCAATATAAGCACGACAGCAGAAAACGAAGCAAGAAAGCACAATCTGCAGAGGTCGATTTGGTGTTGAGCGGTCAGTTGATGAATAACTTAGTAGTGAAGAAAGTGACTGAAAATAGTTTCACAATCGGCTTGACTAAACATGTGTCAAGCTACGGTTATCATGTTAATAGTAAACGTGAGTTTATTGGTCTAACTGATGATGACATTGATGTATTAGTTGATGCAGTTGCATACGACATCAGAAGAAAGTTGAATCTAACATGAGTCAGGGCACATTTGCAGCACTTGCATATTTAGAGAACATGATTGAGAGCATCACACCGAAAACTGATGTACATCATGGTTTTGTTGCGATCAATACCGGTGATGGGTATACACAAGATTTAGATAACAGACCCAACAGCAATAGATATTTTGAGTTAGCACTTGGCACACTAGCGAGTGACGACGGTCAGGCCGGTTTAAGTGGTAGAAAACGAATCACAGTTAATTGCAATGTGCGTTATGATGTGCCTCATGACATGGGCTTTTTATACAGAATTATAAATGAAGACACTGCGCTGTTAATAGATACTCTAAAAGGCCCGGAGTATGATACTGTGAACACAGGCATTGTGTCTTTAATTCCGTCTTTGCCAATTGTTGAACCGGTGCTTGATGCACAGGGTGACACTATTGCGTTTATTCTAACGCTACAATTTGATCTACTATATTTGGAGGCTTAAAAATGGCAGTTACACACAGATCTCTCAGCATTGCATCTGAGAGTAGTAGTTTTGGTTCTCTTGTTGACGGGATCCCGTCATACTCTGGCTTGTCTTGGACATCAATACCTTGTGAACGTGATCCGATTGTGATTGCCGGTGAGCCTGTTGTCTCAGAGCGTAATGATGCAAGAGATGGTGCGTATTTTGTGCCAAGTGAGCCTGACACAGTTTGGAGCGGTTCAAGTCGTGTGCGTAGGCGTACCGGGCAGATTGTTTGCAGAGTTGATTTGACAACAATTGGCAGCACCCCGGCTGATTATAGCTCAAATTATCTTGGTTTGTTACTCGGTGCCGGTTTTCTGACACAGATACCAAGTGCTGCTGCTAAATCAGACACACCCAGTGCAGTCACTAATGCAAATACATTCACACCGTCTGCATCATACAGTGAGTCAGATATTGGTACACTCATTAGCACCACATTAAGCGGTCGTGCAGAATATTCTGCAGTGACAGATCACAATGTCACCGGTGATGTCACCATCTCACCGGCCTTCTCTGCAAGCTCATTCACTGCAGTTCGTGGTTTGCAAACATGGTACACACCAAGCAGAGCAACTGCCGGCACTTATGGCAACAGTGTTGCATTTAGAATTGATGGAAATAATTTCAGATCGTATGCCTACGGCTGTGTTTTAGAGACTCTAAACATCACTCTTGACAATGGCAGACTGATGGCAGAGTTCACATTTAATAGTGCATTCATCACAGACGATCATGGAAATGCAAGCGGGCCTGTTGAACCATCATACAATGACGGTGCAGCACCATTCTTTAGAGGTGCATACACAGTGATTAGTGATGACTCACCGGCCTCATTAACAAATGCAACAATCGGTGAGACACTTGGCAGAATTGCACTTGACTGTGAAGGTTTCAGTTTAACTGTGACAAACACACTGACTCCGCTAGGTCACTCTAATTCTGTTCTAGCAATGTCAGACATGGAAATCTCAGATGTAGCAGTTGAGTTGTCACTGACTCTAAGCACTGTTAACACAACTATTGCAAATGACTTTTTTAATAGAAAAGTACGCCAGGTTATTATCGGCACAGGTCCACAGGGTGACGGCAAGGGCTGTGCAATCATGTTGCCGGCGGGCATGCTGACAGTTGATCCAAGTGTTTATGATGTGAGTGGTAACGATATTGTGAGACAGCAATTGACATATCAGCAATCAAGATATGCCGGTGACTATTCAAGCGACTTGACTGCAGTATATGAGAGCAATGCCGGTTGTTCACCGTTCAGAATTGGCTTAGGTGTGTAATATGGCCTTGAACTTTCTAACAAGCACAGATCAATCGATCACTGTTGTTGTCTCATGTGATCCGGATGTGAAAGCATCTGATGAGCAAACAGCAAAGTATCTGCAGTCAGCTAACATGAGCGATTTAGAGCATGTTGCTGAGACTGCTACTAGATTTACAATTAAAGCATTGTCACCGGCTGACAGAGAAGATGCTGAGCAAAGGGCCGGTGCATATACCAGATCAGAACTTGGTCGATTGCTTTGGATTGAAGCACCAAGTGATAGAGCAGAGCGTGCACGATGGCATCATGAGCTGACAGATGATGAGCGTGAAGCAATGTCTAGTTATCAATCATATATCAATCGAGTATATTATGAGATGATTAGAGCTAGTCTCACACACATCAACAATGAACCGGCAACGCTAGATGATATTCAAAACATCAGGCCTGATGAAGCACGATCAAGCACGATCTCTGAGCTTGTTGTGCACATTCAGAGAATCAGTCTGCTCGGCATTGAGGGAAAATAGCACTTGCCTCTGCAGTGTGGTTAAATCATAGCAGAGGCAGAGCATGGGATTGCTCACAGTGTAAAGCAAAGCAAGGCCTTAGATCATTGAGGGGCAATTGTGGCGGATCGTTTAAACGTGGTCTGCCACAGTCGCAAGTTGATGATGATGGTCATGTTTATATCATGGGCTATCGAGTAGCACCAGACAGCGGTGAGAGCTTTTCTGATTTAGAGATCAGATCATGCCCGGTTGCACTGTCGAACAGAGTTGCACCCATCGTGCAAGCGTATCATCGACATAGATCAGGTTTATTGACTATTGCTCAGAGCTACCCAAAACCGACGTGTGCAATTATTGAAGCATTAGAAGTTTTACACTATAATCATGAAGATGCTCAGTACAGAGCACAAAAGACTGCGATGATGGAGGCTAGCAAAAATGTCTAATCAAGTTGAGGTTGAAGTTGTTCTCTCCGGAGCAGAGCAAGCAAAAAAAGGCTTGCAAGGTATTGGCGAGACTGCCGGCAAGATGGCAGACAAATTCACTAGTGAAAATGAGAAACTGGGCGAGGGCCTTGGATCATTAACAGGCAATGTCACTGAGCTAGTCGGATCAGTCAAAGACTTAGGATCAGTGATGACTACAGCCGGCACAGCCGGCAAAACTGCTTGGCTTGGCATGTTGGGGCCAATCGGTGCACTGACTGCAGCCGGTTTTGCTCTGTATGAAACTTTTATGAATATCAGTGGTGCAGCACAAGAAGCAGAAGACCGGGCAGATGCAATGAGTGCAGCAGCCGGTGATCTGCAAAGCAAATTGGAGGCACTTGCCGAAAAAGGAGTGATGCCAAACGTTGAAGCACTCAGACAGTTCACAACAGAAAGCATTAAAGCACAAGTTGCAAAAGAGTTGTTGCAGAAACGATTTGAAAAGCTCACAAAAAGCTATGGCAAAGTGCTTGATGCTCAAGATGAGCTAACAGACGCAACAAAGGCATATAACAATGAGGCCGGTGTGCTTGCAACACTCGCTCAAGCAGTCGGCATCACTGAGTCAATGAGTGAAGCAAGGAAAAATCTAAGTGCTGTCACAAAAACATACAACAAGCAGATTAGTGATCTGATACCAGAACAACAAAAGGTGAATGATCTTGTTGCTAAATCAGCAAAGCAATACAAAGACTTTGAAGAACAGTCAGCAGAGGCAACACTTGCACGAGTAAAAGAAAACATTGCTTTACTCAACACATTGCAACTCAGAGACGCTGAGATTAACAACAATGATAAAGCACTCAGGCAAGCACAGATCAGAATCAATGCTGATAAAGATAGCTTATTGCTACAAGTTGAACGTAACAAAGAAGATGCAACAGCACTCAAAAATATTGAGGACAGACTCAAAGCAGATATTGCAGAGATCGACCAAGCGAAGCAGATCACTGATCTAAAGAATGTGCAACTCAAGCGATTAGATGATGCTAAAGAGCAGTCAACTAAAAACAACATCAAGCGACTTGATACAAGTAGAATCAAAGAATTAGCTATTGAGAGACAAAAGCAAGCAGATTTAGCCAAACTTAGACAACTAGAACTAGAAGAGATGCGACTAAATGGTGCTAGTGCTTTGCAGATTGCAAGTGAGAATTACTTAGATGCACTGAAAGCAGCAGAAGGCAATCATGAGAAAGTATTGATTGCACAGAAACAATACCAACTTGAACTGACTAGAATAGATCAACAAGCAGAGCAACAGAGATTAAGAGATCAGCAAGCGGCAATACAAGCAGAGCAACAAATGCGAGTGCATGCCAGTCAACTTGCGTATGAGTCACTTGAGTTTGATCTCAATATGCAAAAGGATAGCTTGCAAAAAGAACTGCAGTTGATTGAGTTGAAATATGCCAAAGAGCGAGAGCTTAATGCCACAACACAGGCAGAGATCACTGAGTTAAATAGACGTGAAAGCATTGAGCGTGCAAGGGCAACTAGTAAATCAATAGATACTCAGATTGCAAAAGTTGGTGAGTTGACAAGCATGTATGGTGCCGGCTTCGCAGAATCAGCATACAATGCATTGTTATTTGGTGACTCATTCAAAGAAGCAACCGGGGATATATTAATTGCACTTGGTAGACAAGCAGCAGTTAAGGCACTCATGTCGACAGCAGAAGGCACTGCAGCACTTTTCTTGAATCCGGCTTTGGCAACTAATCACTTTATAGCCGCCGGCTTATTTGGTGGTGCTGCAGCTGCGGCGGGCATTGCCGGAAAAGCAATGGGCGGTGGTGGTGGTGGTGGCGGTGGCGGTGGCGCATCTGCTACACCAACCGGTGCACCAACCACAACACAAGCACCACAGCGAGAGCAAGCAGAGCAAGCACCCATGGTTTTTAATATCAACTTTGGCGGTGCTGTCATCTATGATACTCAGAGAGCAGCAGAGCAAGCACTTGCAGATAGAATTACAACTTTGCAAAACGTTAACAGACGTGGTGCACCACGTCGGAGGCCATAATCATGCCATTAAATGATCCATCACCCAACTTTGCACTATTGACTGCACTTGATCTGAGAGAATTGAGCAACACGACATTGTTTACTCGCTCAGGTGGCTCAGACGTAGACATGCCGACATTTGCGACTAATGATGCCGGCATCTATGAAGACACGTTGTTTTTTCTCAATGGCAGAGCAACAGATAGCAGTTTAAATGCTGACACAATGCTCAACTCAGATGCCACGTTTGGCACGACTTGGTCAATTAGCATAAATTCAGCAGATAAGATTGTGTTCACATCAGATGCAGATTTCACAGTGACGAGCACCGGCACAACAGATGCACTCGGTTTCTCATCTGCTGTTGTCTCAACTTTGGTCGGTTCTACTTATGTCGCAACAGCACCTAGCGACTGGGCCAGAGGTGTGCTAGATCTTGCAGATATTAACTATCAATTTGATTTTAGCGGTGGCGGCACTTTTAACTATCCATCTGTTGATGCTGATGTGCAAGATGTGTCATCATGGATCAGAGATACAAGTGCAAGTGATGCTGACAATTTCAGTCTGTCATCATTGCAAGAGTTAGACAACACAGCACAGAGCAGCAGCGACATTACTTGGTTATTGACTGCCGATGGTAAAACGCAATGCTATTATAGAACAACACTCGGTGACATCACTTGGTCAAATACAACAATCAGAAACTTGCTTGGCTTCACAGGCTCAGAGACTGCAGTTGTGGATGGCACAGTGAGCAGATTAACAAGCACATACACTGCGTCAGGTGTGTTAGTGCCGACAAGACCATATCAACAACATCACTTGCGAGTTGAAAATATTTCACAAAGTAGACGTAAAATTGGAGGTGGGTATGTCAGTAACTACGTTGGTTCTTATATTACTAGTGTATTACAGTTTGATTTAGATGCACTACTAGATAGCAAAGATGATTATAGACACTTTACAAATTCATTCATCCCCCTTGTGAGCGGTGGTGAAAGAATAAATTTCTATCAAGACTGGGGCGATAGCAGACGAGCACTCATCACTGCTGATGTCAACAGCACTCAATCTGCTTATGATCTAGTTTATACAAGCGAAGAAAATGGAAGTTATGGCAGAATCAGAGGCAGTCTAGTCACAACAGATTATGATCTAAACTATCCTGGCAGATTAAGACGTAGAGTGCCGGTGAATATGGAGATCGAACACTTATGAGTAATTCATTCACAAGCACGCCAACTCTAGTCGACCCATCAAGACTCACAGCAACGCAGACAATTAGAACAACTGAAATTGCAAAACTTGCAGATCTGCAGAATCATTGCTTTGCGATCTCTGGCACACACAATGTATTGTCACAAACGTATGATGATAGCTGTTTTGTGCAAGATGCTACGACATTTACAACAATGTCACAGTGGTATATACCGATGATCTCTCAATCTCACACTGAGCTAAAAATCAGACTCAGTGCATTTTGTTTCACAGCCGGTGCACAAGTGAGACTCACACTATCATTTGCTTTCTCTAGCAATACATATACAGACACAATCACTGTGACTGACAATGATAGATATAGCAGTGCATTTAATGTTGGTACAATCACAGTGACAAACACAGAGACAGAGAGCTTTGCAATACTGACTCTTGAAGCTAAAGCACCAACCGGTGATGA
>Ga0222716_10002776_pt1 | contig 14188 bp, 14 predicted proteins | sample C33_13DmetaG_FD_165044 | JGI IMG/M metagenome (GOLD analysis project Ga0222716, IMG submission 165044) | Estuarine water microbial communities from San Francisco Bay, California, United States - C33_13D | ecosystem: Environmental > Aquatic > Marine > Unclassified | place: USA: California... | reverse complement strand
CAAAGTCAAGGCCGAAAAGGACAAAGACGGTAACATAATCAAGCACCATTATCCTATACACGATCAAAGCGGTGCGATGGTGGGCATAAAAACCAGGATTGTCCAGAGTAAAAAGTTTTTTGGCAGTGGTGATACTAGCAAGGACAACGCTTTGTTTGGACAGCATCTGCACAGCGGTGGCGGTAAGTACCTTACAATACTTGAAGGTGAGCTTGATGCAATGGCAGCTTATGAAATGTTTGGCAGCAAGTTTACTTTTGTTAGTGTGATCAATGGCTCCAACTGCATAGATAACATTAAAGCTAATTTAGTTTGGATAGATTCTTTTGAGACTGTAGTTCTTGCTTTTGATAATGATCAAGCGGGTATGGATGCAGCAAAGCAGGTGGCTCCAATACTTGGACCAAACAAATGCAAGATAATGGAGCTGTCAAAGTACAAGGATGCTTGTGAGTATCACATAAACAATGAATCCAAATTGTTTTTGCACGAATGGTGGGATGAATCTAGGTATTACACTGTATCTGGCGTTGCTAGCGTAGAGGATATGCGCAATGCGATGATGGAGTACAGAGACACTGAGCTGATACCGTTGCCCGATTCGTTTGGCAATCTAAATGAGATGATGCGCGGTGGTGTGGCCCGTGGTGAGCTTGTCTCTATCATTGCACACACATCTATAGGAAAGACAACAATACTGAATGAGCTGATCTATCATTTCTCAAGAAAAACGAAGGAAAAAATAGGTTGCTTTATGGTTGAGGATAATATAGATGAGACGATCAGGAAAGTAGTGAGTGTCCACACTGGTGAGAATATGCAGTTGCTCAAACCCAACGATCTAGATGTTGATAGAATTATGAATGATGCTGTTGAAATAGGATTTGCATCTAAGATACAGCTACACGATGACGGCGGAGGAAGCATAGATTTAGAAGAGATGTTCAGTAAAATAAGATATTTTGTAAAAAGTTTAGGATGTACTGTTATACTTGTTGATCCATTACATACTGCAATTAAGAATCTATCTAATGAGAACATCGAGGAAGTTATGGATAGATTTATTAAGCTATGCAAAGAAACTAAAGCTACTGTGATACTTAGCACACATACCAGAAAGCCAGACGACGGTAGCCACCCACATAAGATCAGTGAGTATGATGTCAAAGGCAGCGGAGCCATACCCCAGGCTTGCCATACTAATATATTGTTTTCCAGAGACAAGCTATCAGAGGATGACTATGAAAGAAATGCAACCCGCATTCGCGTTCCTAAGATGAGAAGGACTGGTCAAACTGGTGAGGCTGGATGGACATACTTCAACAGTAAGACTGGAAGACTAGAGAAGGGACATATGCCTACTTTTGGTGACAGCGATGCGGACTTTTAGTTGCGACATAGAGACCGATGGTATAGATGCCACTGTTGTTTGGTGTATCTCTGTTCACAACATAGATACGGATGAGGTAACTACGTTTGCTGGCACTTGTCTTGACTTGTTTAAGTCCTGGGTAGAGACAGATGCTGACTGCCTGATCTTTCACAACGGCATAGCGTTTGATGTGCCAGTGCTAGAAAGACTACTAGATGTAGACTTTAGCAGTGTAAAGATAGAAGACACACTTGTTATGAGTCAACTTTACAAACCCAGGCTAGATGGCGGACATTCACTTGCGGCTTGGGGTGAAAGACTGGGATTTGCCAAGGGTGATTACGAAGACTGGTCCAAGTTTACAGACGAGATGCTCAAGTATTGCATCAGAGACACTAAGGTGACCACTAAAGTATACAAGTATCTTTTAAAGAGTAAGCTAAGTGAGGATGCCAAAGAGCTTGAGTATGAGACAAAGAAATATTGCTCGCTGCAAGAAAGAACTGGATGGTATTTTGACTTGCAAGGTGCAATAATTTTGCTCCAGGAAATAAATGAAGACTTAAGAGCTGCGGAAGAGAAGGTACATAAAACATTTGTACCCCTACCTGTATGGCAGAGCAAGACACCTGTTAAAAATAGATTCACTAAGAGAGGGCAGAGAACTAAGCACTATCAAACAGAGGTAGACTTACAGTGCCATACTAATGATGACGGTGACTATGGATACTGGACTTATCCAGAACTAAATCTGGGCAGTAGACAGCAAGTAGGCAGACACCTTATGCACTATGGATGGAAGCCTACTGTATTCACTGAGACTGGACTGCCCAAGGTTGATGAGTCAACGCTTAAAGATGTGGATATACCAGAGGCAAAGATCATTGCCAGGTATCTTATGCTGCAAAAAAGACAGGGCCAGGTAAGTAGCTGGGTCGATGAGTATAATCACACAACCAAAAGGATACACTGCAGAGTACACACGATGGGAACTGTAACGCACCGTATGTCCAGCAGCAACCCAAACCTGCAGCAAGTAACAGCAAGCAGCAAGGAGTATGGAAAAGAAATGAGAGCTTTGTTTACTGTTCCAGAAGATAAGGTAATTGTTGGAGCCGATCTATCTGGACTTGAGCTGAGATGTTTAGCACATTATATGAAAGATGCAGGGTATACTGAGGAAATATTAAGTGGTGACATACACACAGCTAACCAAAAGGCTGCGGGATTGAGCACCAGAGATGAGTCAAAGCGTTTCATCTATGCTTATCTTTATGGCGGTGGTGATGATTTGATCGGTAAGATATGCGGAGGTGGTAAGAAGTTGGGAAAGAAAATTAAACATCAATTCCTATCCAACACGCCAGCACTAGCCATCCTTAGAAAAAGAATAGAGCAGGCAGCAAAGAAAGGTTGGATTAAGACTTTGGATGGAAGAAAGGTCTATGTTCGCAGCCCACACTCAGCACTTAACTTTCTGCTGCAGAGTGCTGGCTCTATCATAGCCAAGAGGGCTTGGGTAATCTTTCATTCACTTGCTTATCAGTTTGACTACAAGCAGCTAGGAGTAATACACGATGAGATACAGATAGAGTGTGACCCTACAGATGCAGAGGTTATTGGCAAGCTAGTTGTCCAGGCTATGGAAGAGACAACAGAATATTACAAGCTAAATTGCCCCATTACAGGTGAGTATAAAGTAGGCAAGAGCTGGAGTGAAACACACTAGAATTTTAATAAGAGAGGAGTAGACGATGAAGTCTATAAACACAGTAGTACAAGATGTATATGATCTAATGGAGTCAAAAGATTATTCTGGAGACTTAAGCTCGATAGCTATGCAGGCTGGTCGAGAAGTAGAGGAGGCTTTAAAGCAAGCCTTCGAGCCAAGAGAAGACAAACGCGGTCTGAGGATGTCAGCTCTGGGAAGATGTGAAAGGGCACAGTGGTACAATTACCACGGCTACAAGCCCGAAGAGATAAAGGGTGAGGTCTATCTTACCTTCTTGCAAGGCCACATACTAGAAGCGGTGCTGGTTGCTCTGTTAAAGTTATCAGGACACACAGTAGAGGACCAGCAAAAAAAGCACACTTTAGAAGGTGTGAATGGTAGCCAAGACTGTACCATAGATGGTGAGTTAGTAGACATTAAGACAGCAAGCGCCTGGTCCTGGGACAATAAGTTCCAAGAGACTGGCCTTACTGATGATTCTTTTGGATACATCAAGCAGCTATCTGCCTATGGTAAAGCAGACAACAGAAAGAAAGGATACTTCCTAGCTTTCAACAAGAACAAATCAACACTAAAGCTATGTGAACAAGAGCTAGAGCAAGACATAGATACTTTTGTTGTTGATTTAAAGGCCAAGATGGAATTAGATACACCACCTATGCGACTAGCCAACGCTACAACTTGGAACAAAGCCAAGACAGAAGAGAAGCTATGTATGACGTGTGCATTTTGTGGGTTTAAAGAAGACTGCTTTGGTAGTCTGGAAGCAAGGCCTATTCCATCTGGTAAGATAACTAACTATTATGTATCAAGTGGAGCCGACTTTTGAAACAACTACCTGAACTAAAGGCATACATTGCAGCAACTTATGATGTGTGCCTGATCTGTGATGAATTAGAAATAGAGCCAGACGAACTTCTTGACGCTTTTGAGAAAAGATTAATAGAAAAGCAAGATAGATTTTTAGAGGAATTTGAGGAGAGTTATTGATGGACTATGTAAGCCTAAGTGTAGCTTTTACATTGCTTGGCGCTGCAGGCATATACTTTACACACAAGCAAGCATATCAAAAAGGAATTACCGATGCTGTGTTAATGCACAGGACTGGTCGATTAAAATACAAAGACTATCTAGATGACAACGGTGAGCGTATGGTTGACATAGAGATAGACCCAATAGAGGATGATGAATGAACACACTACCAAATGATTACCAAAATTTTATAGCACTGAGCAGATATGCAAGGTGGCTGCCTGAAAAGAATAGGCGAGAGACGTGGAAAGAAACTGTAGCTAGGTACTTTGACTTTATGGAAGAGCACCTAAAAGAAAATACTGAGGGCGAGCTAACCCCTAAGACTAGGAAACTTCTTGAAGAAGCCGTGCTTAACTTAGATGTTATGCCTAGTATGAGAGCACTGATGACTGCTGGTAAAGCATTGAAAGATAACAACATAGCTGGATACAACTGTGCTTATCTTAGTGTTGATCACCCTAAAGCATTTGACGAGTGTTTGTATGTGCTTATGCACGGTACTGGTGTAGGCTTTAGTGTAGAGAGACAGCACACCAACAAATTACCAGAAGTGCCAGAGGAAATGGTTGACGTTGATGATGTTGTGGTTGTGCAAGACAGCAAGGAAGGCTGGCAGTCTGCATTTAGAAAACTAATCAACTACCTGTACAACGGTGAGATGCCTAAGTGGGACTTCTCTAGGATAAGACCTAAAGGCGCCAGGCTATCTACCTTTGGTGGCAGAGCCAGTGGCCCAGAGCCCTTATTAGATTTGTTTAACTTTGCTACCAATCTATTTAAAGATGCAGTGGGCCGCAAGCTAACCAGCTATGAGTGCCATCGTATGATGTGCAAAGTAGCAGAGGTAGTTGTAGTGGGTGGTGTTAGACGTAGTGCGTTGATTTCCCTCAGTAATTTAACTGACGAGCGTATGCGCAATGCTAAGTCTGGACAGTGGTGGTCTGATACACCAGAGATGGCGCTAAGTAACAACAGTGTGTGCTATACAGAGAAGCCTGACATCGGCATCTTTATGAAAGAATGGCTGTCACTGTATGAGTCTAAGTCAGGTGAGCGTGGCATCTTTAATAGAGAGGCTGCTATCAAGCAAGTAGAATCTATAGGCAGACGTGACACTGATCACGACTTTGGATGCAATCCTTGCAGTGAGATCATATTAAGAGATGGACAGTTCTGTAATCTAACTGAGGTAGTGGTGAGAGCAGAGGACACACAAGAGGATATGTTACGCAAAGTAAGGCTAGCTACCATACTAGGTACGTTCCAGGCTTCACTGACAAATATCAAACGATTAAGGCCTAAATGGGTACACAATACAGAAGAAGAATCTCTCTTGGGAGTCTCTTTAACTGGTATAATGGACAACTCTTTTATGAACGGAAGTGCAAGCAGAGGACATCACGGTAAGAAGTCCTTGCCTGACTTCTTGATTGAACTCAAAAAGCAGACAGTAAGTACAAATAAGAAATGGTCTGCAGCATTGGGCATCAACCAGGCTACTGCAATCACAGCTATTAAACCAAGTGGTACAGTTAGCCAGCTAGTTGACAGTGCCAGTGGCATACACACTAGACACAATGACTATTACTTTAGAAGAGTAAGAGCAGATGCCAAAGACCCAATAGCACAACTTATGGAAGATCAGGGCATCCCTTGTGAAGCGGATGTTATGAAGCCTAATAGTGTTAAGGTATTTACGTTCCCTATGAAAGCACCCAAAGGTGCTGTGACCAGGAATGAAAGAACAGCTATCGAGCAGCTAGAGCTTTGGCTCACATACCAAAGGTACTACTGTGAGCACAAGCCTAGTGTAACTGTCAGTGTCAGAGAACACGAGTGGATGGAAGTAGGTTCTTGGGTGTATAAACATTTTGATGAAGTCAGTGGTGTTAGTTTCTTGCCACACTCCGACCACACATATCAGCAAGCACCTTATGAGGATTGCAGCAAGGAGCAGTACACTGAGCTTGCTAAGAAAATGCCAAAGGCTGTAGACTGGGACTTGATCAGCAAGTATGAATTGACAGACTCAACAGTAGGAACTAAGACACTAGCTTGTACTGGCAGTGTATGTGAATTAGTTGATTTGGTTGAGGAAGAACGAGATGTCGAATGAAATACTTAATGATATTAATGCTGCTTACAGGATGTGCTGAGTTTCAGACCAAGATAGATATGCACAAAGATGAAAGGCTAATCTGCAAGGCAGAAGATATGACTTTATGTAAAGGGTGGAGGACAGAATGAAAATACTTGAGAACATTTTATATACCGTTTATTTTATAGCGGGTATGGTTTCTACGGGTTGTTTAGTTTACATAGTAATATGGCTAAATGCTCTTAGGAAAGGGTGGCTTGTATAGCACGATGTTAAATAATAAAGGAGTTAATATGTTAGAGAAAATAAAGAACGGTGCTGATGGTGCAATAGATGTTGGCATCAAGTTAATCAGCCTATCAATTATATTACAGGTTATCTTTGGACCAAAGGTAGCTTTCCTAACAGGAGATGTAATTGGTTCTATACTAGGTATAGTATGGACTTTAGGAAACGGTGGACTAGCAGGAATAATCGCTGCTGTTATTATCTGGAAGCTACTCGACAAAGACATAGTCGATGAGCTTAAAGACTAAGCCTAAAAACTCTGGCGGTCTTGTTCAAATGGACAGGACTGCTAGACTCTACCAAGAGCTCAAGAAAAAGAAAACAACCAAGCCGAGGGAACTATGGAAAAGGGACTGGACAAAATAAACCCTTCACATTATCAGAAGGGAAAGATAGAAGTAATAGATTTTATATTAGACCAAAAGATGAGCTACCTAACTGCAAGTGCGTGTAAGTATTTGTGCCGCTGGGAGCACAAACATCTTGGTGAAGGTAGACTAGATGATCTGAGAAAGGCACGCTGGTTTATTGAAAAGCAAATAGAAGAGATACTTAAAGAAGATAACATCAAATGATTATCTTTCACATAGCACCAGTGGTCGCTAGCCGAGCACGAGTTACACGCTGGTCTACATACTTCCCAAAGAAGTACACACAATTCAGAAAAGAATTTAAAGAGTTGCTTGAGAAATACAAAGCACAGCCAGCTGATGGCTTGTTGTATGTAAAGCTAGATTTTTATGTTCAGATGCCTAAGTCTTGGTCAAAGAAGAAAACAGCAGAAAAGGAAGGCAAACACTGCGACAATAACGCTGACCTAGACAACTATGTCAAGGCAGCATTAGACAGCTTAGAAGGCAAATACTATAACAACGACAAACAGATAGCTATGATTAGAGCAAGGAAGTATTGGTCCAGCACTGGTCGTATTACATTTGAAATGGAGAAGCTATGACACAAGAAGAATTGCAGTCTATAGCTGCTGATAAGTTAGACACATTAATCACAGCAACTACGGATGAGTTCTGCACATTTGATGGGTATAGTGATGAGTATGTTATTGAGTTTAAGTGCAGAAGAACACATTATGATACACAACTAATAGAACACAAGAAGTATACAGCCAACCTTGATCAGGCTGACGAGAGTGGAAAGGAATTTTTATACATAATATCTACACCAGAGGGTGAGTATGTATTTAATATAAGTAAATTAAGAAAGGAAGGTTATGACTTTGGTTGGGAAGATAGACGTATGCCAGCAAAGACTGACTTCGGAGGCAAGCAATACATAAACAAAAGAGTAGGTTATATATCTACTTCTTTTTCTTCTTAGTTTTAGATTGGGACATCAGTTGATTCATTTTCATATCTAACGCTTGGTTCTTAGCAACCTCGTTAGCTTTCTTATCAAACTCTTTATACCCAGGTACTATCTCTGTTCCACAAGCCATTAGTTATCCTTTCCAGTTAGTTTCTGTATTGGTTTAAATCCTACTCCAACCGCACCAAGAGATCCATCAAGACTCTTAGCAAACCACTCCACTAAATCACCACCAACGCTGACATCCTCTAGACCGTCTTCGTCAGCAGTCCAGACAGGAGTAATAAGAGTATCATAAAGTGTATCAATGGCGCCAATAGCTGTGCCACCTAGACCAACCGCTGCGCCTTCTGAGAATCTTCCAGCACCAAAGACTAGTCCAGCCGATCCAGTTAAACCCATCCTGTCTATAGTCTCTTTAAATGACGGGTCTTCAAAGTCTTGTCCTTTGATTGCATCCTTAAGCATTTCCCCTGTAAAAACAGCAGCATATGCAAATGCAATTGCTCCTGCCACACCAACAGCAGCTCCGTAGTCTGGAGTACACTGCTTTGGATTCAACTTTCTAAGAAGTCTCTTAACTACTGTATTACCAAATACAACAGGGAATGTCTTAAGCTGTGCAAAAATAGCAAGCCTAGGATCAGACATCCAAAGCGGCTTGTTGCTAGCTCTTGGGTGTACAACTACATCGTCAACCACCTTCTGCATCCAAGGTATAAGCAAGTCTCTTACAGTAACATCAATCTCTCTTACATCTTCCTTCTTCTTTTTCTTTTTGTTAGCTGGCGCTACTTGTCTTGTCTCTTTCTTGACTACTGTATCTAGTACGTCATCTCTTGTTATGTCTATCTTGACTCTACCATTCTCACCTCTGAACGCGTTGGCAATCAAGCTGAAGTCTTCTCTAGTCAATCCGTTTTCTTTTAGCTCACTGTCTAGCCTGCGCTGGTCTATGTCTTTTATGTCACCAGCTATGATGCTGTTGGCTCTGTGGTTTAAGTTAGCCATCCACGCTTGAGCGGCCCAGTTCCTATTGAAGTTAGTAAACTGTGTGAGCATACCACCAAGAGGAGTTCTAAAGTAAATGCTAAGTACCTTGTTTGTATCTGTTGAAAATATCTGATCTAATCTTTCATTTACCCTTGGGTCCAGGTTAAATCCAAGCGTAGCCATAGCTGTTGCACTTTCACCAGGCGCTATGTACTTACCAGAGACACCCTTCCTTGTACCATCTATGGCATACTTAAATGCTTTAGGCAGTGTAGCTAGCATATTACCAAAGCCAGCTCTCTCACCTATCCAAGCAAGCTCTGATAGTGATGATAGTGTTGCTAGTCCTAAGTGGGTTATAGCACCTACAGTAGTAGCAAATTTAGATGCGGCCAAAGCATTTGGGTTTGCATCTTTCTTGTATATGTTGTGTGACGCATCATACAAATCGTAAGCTCTATTAACCTCATCTTCTGTAATCTGGCCAGCCTTGTTTAGTTTAGATAGTTCTGCTTTTAATTTAGACGCATCCTTTCCAAAAATGTTAGCGGATGCAACACGAGTTGCTGCATTCTGCAAGTAATTGGTGAGCACCTTCTCTATATTCTGTTCTCTAAAACTAAGTCCTTCTGCTTCTGCTAATGCATCTAAGTTTGACCAGGCCTCACTTCTAGATTTTTCAAAAGACCTTTTTGTTTGCCCTTCAAATGCTGGGTCATCTGGTCTGTCTATCCTGACTGATGGGTCATATCCATTTACAATTCCCTCGGCTATCTCAGCTGCCTCTTCTTTTGTAATCTCTTTGACCTTTCCGCCTTTATCTTTAACTGCCATCTGGCTAGACTTTACAAGAAGATCAATGAACTTATCCTTGTTAGCTTTAACTGCTTCCTTGCTAATTGGGTTAGTCAAGTAATCTTCTACTGACTGTGACTCTGCTAGTAAGCCATTGTCTACCATATCTTTTCTTACAAGCTCTATTTTGTTTTTTATTGTTTGTATGTCACTAGCTAGCTGTACTGTGTCACCTTTAAATTCTGCTGGTAAGTTTGCTTTAGGCCTCTTTGGGTCTATCTTGTGCAGTATATATTTACTCATCTCTGGACTAATGTCTTTACCTATCTGTCCAATAAACATCTTTTTATCAGAGTATTTGTTAATTATGTTGATCACGTCTTTTAGATACTGACCACTCTTTCTTTCTTTCAAGTTAAAGAAGTTATCTCTTACGCCTTGTTCACCAGTTCCAGTCTCTGTTGCTTGGAACATCTGTAGTATTCTATTGGCACCTTGATATACAGCACCAGACTTGGCTCTGTTTCTTACCTTAAGTAGTGGGTCTGTTCCTTTAAATGCAATAGCACTTGTTAGCTGTTGTGCTGACTCTTTAACATCAACACCAGTAAGACTCTTAAGTGCTTTGTTTCCTCTGTCTGCAAGCAACTTAAATTCTGACTCATAGCCTTTGCCTTCTGGAAGTTTAATCTGCCCTTCGACTGCATCTAAAGTATCTGGTGCATTAGCTAGCAATTCCCTGTTGTAATTTTTAACTAGTCTTCTTGCAGTAGCTAAGTCTCTGTTCTGCTCTCTTGCTACACCAACTGCACCTGGAGTAGACACAGCACCAGCGATAGGGCCAGCAATAATCGCTTCTTCTCCTATCTCTTGCAGTCCTTCAGACGTGCCTAATTTTCCAGGGTCTTGGCTTGTTCCTATTTGCAGTGCTTTCTGCCCAGCCTCAGTAGCCATCTCTGTGCCTACAATACCAGCACCAAATTTAGCACCTTTGCCTATTTGCTTGGCTAGCTTGTCTCTGTTCGTATTAACAAGTTTAACTAAAGAATCCCTTGTTGCATTAACACCACCATTACCAAAGGCTTTAGTCAATAGTTTAGATGTTTCAGTAGCACCTCTTCTTGGAGCGATCAGGTCTAGATAAGTTACACCCATACCTACAGTTGCAGCCCAGCTTTTCTCTGTTGGTGTTAGCTCTCTGCCAGCAGCCTGCTCGTGCTCTGCAAGTGTATCTGCAAAGTTCATATTGTATGTAGTAGCAGCGGTAGCCCAGTTGATCGCAGTGCCCAATATCTTAGTCACTGGTGTTGGTATTGCTTTCATAGTGTTACCTATAGCAAACCCAAGCATAGGGGCTATGGTATTCATAGAGTTTAGTGCAGCTTTTTCTTTCCACCACTCAACTGGTTTCTCAGACTCAAGTAATCTACCAGGGTATTTTGACTGAAATCCACCCAAAAGTCTTTCTTGCTCTGCAGCAAAAGCATCAATAGATGGTGTATCTATTCCTAGTATATCGCCGAAAGCTGATGCACCTTCTCCCTGCATCTGTAAGTATTGAGGAAGAGACGCTTGTCCAGCACTAAGTCTTCTTAGTCTTTCTTCCTCTTCTTGAAGTGTTGCCATATTTTAAAGACCTAGTTCTTGTTCAACTTGTGCGAATGCTGCCTCTCTTATTTGCTCTATTCCTCCAGGCTGGCTAGCAGTCAAAGGATTTTCTTGTGCAAGCTGTTGCATAACAGAAGCTACTCTAGCAGCTACTCCTTCAACATCTTTGTCATCAATACCACCAAAACCAAAAGTGCTTGGGTATCTTTCTTTAACCAAAGACTCTAGACCCTTGGCTAAACCAGTTGTACCAAGAGAACCAAAAGGGGACTTACCTTGCAGTGTTGCTTGTGCCTTTGCTAATGCAGCTTTGTTAGTTGCTACATTAGATTCTATTTCAGCAAACCTTTTCTGTGGGTCTCCCATAGCAGCTCTTTGCTTTGGAGTTCCTCCGTAGTAAGCCATAAGCTGTCCTAGTCTGTTAAGTCTTGTGTCTCCAGGCTGTCCACTCATAGACTCATTCAGAAACTCAGGATTCTTTAGGTTTTCCATCATCCTCTGCATAGGGTTAAGACCAGCTACTCTGTCAGCCTCTGCTTTAGTTGCAGCCTCTTCAGACTTCCTAGCATCAAATGCTTTTTGGGTAGACATAACTTGATCAAGCTGTTGTTTTTGAAGGGCCTGTTGTTGTGCGAGTCTTTCATCTTTAGTGGCATAGTTAAGCATACCAACTCCTCCAACACCTGCAGCAGTTCCACCGATTGCTAATGGAGAAGGTCGTTTTAAAACCCTTGTGGCCTCAGAAGCACCCCCTGTAAGAGGTGTAGGGCTAGACGTTCTCATATTTACACCACCTTTTCTTCCAGTGTTTCTAGCCATCTGATTAACCCCTTGGGGCATAGTAAACCCAGGATTAGCAGGCGTTCCTTCTTTTCTAAAGAGCCTGTCCATTAAGCCACCTGTTCTGCTTTTCATAGCGTTGCCAGCCTTAAGAGCCTTGTATCCAGTTAAAGCACCTCTTCCTGCTAAGCCAATAGGGCCTCCAAAGATAAGACCATAACTTAAAGCCTCAAGAGGATTTTCTTTTATAGAACCACCAATTCTTTGAATTAAATTTCTGTTGTCTTGAACTGGCTGCTGGCCACCATCTTCAACCCAAGTTGTATTAGGGTCTGCTTGGCAAACTTCCTTGCCTATTCCTACAGCTTTGCCATTTAAATAACAAGTACCCGCCATTATCTTTCTCCTTTAAAATTATTCATTATCTTCCACCTACTAGTCTGCTGTAATTACTGTAGCTTGTTGGCTTTTTACTGCTTCCTCTGCTACTACGTCTGCTAGGACCAGAGCTTACTGTTTTTGTTTTTGTAACAGGTGTTCTAGAAGGCTTGCTAGTTTTAGTAACACTAGCTTTCTTCACTGGTGTTCTGACAGGCTTGTCTTTCTTTACTACCACTGGACTAGGTTTGCTGGCTACTGCTGCAAACTTCATAGGTGCAGGTGTGAATATATTTTCTTGCACTTCTTTTCTCTGTTGGGTAGCTTCTTTAGCTTTGGCTATTTCTTCTGCAACAGAGCCAAGAGGTTCAGTGCTATTAACACCTTTCTTTTGTTGATAATAATCAACTATACCATCTTTAATACTATCATCTCCTACAATAACATCCATTGCCTGATAGAAAATATTTGACGCATTAGTCATAAAATTATTTGTCTTAGGGTTTTTACTGCTGTCCACAAAATGGTTTATTACAGTTTCTGAGCCAGCTTTTCCTTTTATTTCATTGAATGCTTTTTCATCTATCTCACCCTTGTTAAGAGCCTCAATACCAGCAGATTTGTAATCACCATACTTGTCCCACGCTTTTTGCTCACCCATACTTCTTTTATCATTAGGACCAAATGCTTTTAACCCTTCAACTATTCCATTAACTAACCCTACTTCACCAGGACTCATCTCTGATGCTGGTACCTCATAGTTTTGTTGCTCATCAAATATGTTTTTTATTTCTTGTGATGGTCCTTTAGCAAACGGTGAGTCTTCTCTCTTAGCATCAAATATGCTGGTATTGCTAGCCTCCATCTGACCAGCATTATTGGCAAACTGCATAGGAGTAGCGTCTGTTACATCAGATATGCTAGCTTGTGGCTCAACAAACCCTGATCCGTAGTTTCTCATATACCCACTAAAATCTGCTGTTGGATTGCTAATCTGTGCATTGTATCTTGCCTTGTCTAATTCAGCTTGGTTAGCATCAGCATTAACAGGAGCTGGCTCTTTGAAGCCTGATCCGTAGTTTCTCATATAACCACTAAAGTCTGCTGTCGGGTTGTTGATTTGGGTGTTGTATCTTTGTTTGTCTAATTCTATTTTCTGTGCGTCCAAAGCTCTTTGGTAGTTGGCTGCTTCAACATCTTGATTTTGCAATAGATTTTCTCTTTCACCAGCACGCTGTCTTCCTTCTGCAACATCATACATAGTTTGCAAGCGTGTGCCCTGCTCCATAAGAGTCTCTAAGTTATCCGCCATACCAGCAGCTACATCTCTTGCTACTGAATCTGATGTTTCAAAAGTATTAGGGTCTAAAGACATCTTTGGAACATCATCTCTGTCATAGTATAAATCAAACCCACCTCTTCCATTAGGCGAGCCTCCAGACATAAGGACTTCTGGTGCTGCCATACCTTGTTCTATGTCAGCAGTGTCATCCATAGTCAAACCAGGAATAGTTGTTGTTATGGATTTATCTGAGTACCCAGGCCTATCTCCCATAGCCATTTCAGCTTGTGTTTGGTTGTCCATAAGAGACTGGTTTAGCATATCTTGATACTGCTTGTCTGTTTCAGTCATATCTCCAGGGCTAGGGAATGTAGTGCTAGGTGGAGGATTGTCTGGTCCAAAGATTCCCATCGAATCTATTGTTTGTTGATAAGTTAGGTCAGTAGGTAAACTGCCACCTATAACTTGATTACCACCACCAACAAATCCAGGCATACTGACATC
>Ga0222716_10002759_pt1 | contig 14238 bp, 8 predicted proteins | sample C33_13DmetaG_FD_165044 | JGI IMG/M metagenome (GOLD analysis project Ga0222716, IMG submission 165044) | Estuarine water microbial communities from San Francisco Bay, California, United States - C33_13D | ecosystem: Environmental > Aquatic > Marine > Unclassified | place: USA: California... | reverse complement strand
TTTCAAATAAAAGTCTAGATTCATTAATAAAAAAATTTAGACTAAGACATGGTTCTAAATTAATATCAAGATATAAAGCAGGATCATATATTAAAAAACAGATTAAAGAAAATAAACTTTTTCTTTATGGTATGGCAGCTGATCAGTCTGCCCAAATAAGATCAATTACATATTGGAAAGAATTTTTGGGTGTTAAAGTTCCTGTTTTTACTGGATCCGAAAGAATTGCAAAGCAACACGATATTCCGGTTGTTTTTGGAAAAGTTGTTAAAATAAAAAGAGGTTATTATAAGGTAGTTGTTGATTTAATTTCTGAATTTCCAAATGAATGTAAAGATTATCAAATTACTGAGATTTATCTTAAAAAACTTGAAAAACAAATTAGAGAAATACCTGAATATTACTATTGGACTCACAATAGATTTAAACACAAGGACAAGGCACCAAATAATTAATTAATTATTTTTTTAATTAAATCTTCAACTTCTCCAATTAGAGCTCTAGCTTTTTCTTTTGAAGCTGCCTCACTGTAAATCCTTATTATCGGTTCAGTATTTGATTTTCTTAATTGGACCCAACAATCAATGAAGTCTATCCTAACACCATCTACTAGGTCAACTTTTTCATTGCTATACTTTTCGGCAATCTTTTTTAATATTTTATCAACGTCAATAGAAGGAGAAAGATTTATTTTTTCTTTCAACATGAAATATTTTGGATAGGTTTCAAGCAATTGGCTTCCAGATAATCCTCGCTCAACATATAAGGATAAAAACAAACCAATACCAACAACCGAATCTCTACCATAATGGCTTTTAGGATATATTACACCCCCGTTACCTTCCCCTCCAATAACAGCATTGTGCTTTTTCATTTTATCAACTACATTAACTTCACCAACTGCACTGTAAAAATGAACCTGATTATATTTTTGAGTTACGTCATTTAAAGCTCTTGAGGAAGATAAGTTTGAAACAGTTGTTCCAGGTGTTTTACTTAAAACATAGTCTGCGCATGCAACCAATGTATTCTCTTCACCAAATAATTCTCCATTTTCACACATAAAAACTAATCTATCCACATCTGGGTCAACTGCAATACCTAAGTCAGCATTATTCTCTAAAACTTTTTTAGAAAGATCAGTAAGATTTTTTTTCAAAGGTTCTGGATTATGAGGAAAATCCCCATTAGGCTCACAATAAAGTTTGATTACCTCTATGTCCAAAGCCTTAAGAAAATCAGGAATTATTATACCTCCTGTTGAATTTACAGCATCAACGACAATTTTTAATTTTTTAGATTTTATTTTTTCAACATTAACTAATTTTAAATTCATAACAGATTTTATATGGACTGTCATTGAATCTGAATTTTTAATGATTTTACCTAAATTGAAAACGTCAGAAAAAATAAAATTTTTACTTTCAGAATAATCAACTATTTTTTTTCCTTCAGCTGAATTTAAAAATTCCCCATTTTCGTTTAATAACTTTAAAGCATTCCATTGAGCTGGATTATGACTTGCGGTAATTATTATTCCTCCAGTTGCATTATATTTTTGAACCATTAATTCTACAGTTGGAGTCGTTGAAAGACCTAAATCAATTACATCAACTCCCATTGATATAAGGGAATTTTGAACAAGATTTTGTATCATACTTCCAGAAATTCTGGCATCCCTTCCAATTACAACTTTATTCTTAATCTTAGGGTTTCTTTCAATGATCCATTGAGCATATGCACACCCAAAATTAACGGCGTCTAATGGTGTTAAATTGTTTCCATATTTACCACCAATTGTTCCCCTAATACCTGAAATTGATTTTATTAATGTCATATATCAAAGATACGATTAGATTGATATTTTATGTTATTTTTATTAGACTTATTAATATACATGAATAAAAAATTTTATAGTCTTTGTTTTTTTATAATCCTATTATTTTCCTGTAATAATTCACAATACAAAAATGGATTAGTTGTTTCCGCCAAAGTTGAAGCTTCTCAGGTTGGCGTAGATATTCTTAAAAAAGGAGGTAATGCATTTGATGCAATGATTGCAACAGACCTTGCTTTAGCTGTAGTCTACCCAAATGCTGGTAATTTAGGTGGTGGTGGCTTTATGGTTTACAGATTAAATAACGGAGAATCTGGAAGTCTAGATTATAGAGAAAAAGCACCTCTAAGCGCCTCTAAAGACATGTATTTAGATGATCAAAAGAATATAGTTAAAGGATTAAGTACAAATGGTGCTTTGGCTGTAGGTGTTCCAGGAACAATTGCAGGTTTATTTGAAATTCATAAAAAATTTGGCTCATTACCTATTTATGATTTATTTCAGCCCGCCATAGACTTAGCTAGTAATGGATTTGTTATTACTAAAAAACAAGCTAGGTCGTTAAATTATTTTAGATCAGAAATATTAAATCTTAATGATTCAATTAAACTTTTTAAAGACAGATTTAAAGAAGGAGATATCTTAAAAAATGATTCTCTTGCTAAAACTTTAAGACTTATTCAAACAAAAGGTAGTGATGCTTTTTACAGTGGTGAAATAGCTAATAAATTGAGCAAATATATTTTGGATAAAGGAGGTATTTTGACATTAGAGGATTTAAAATTATATAAACCTGTATGGAGAGATCCAATAAAGTTTAATTATAAAAACTTGAATATTATTACAATGGGACCACCTTCAAGCGGAGGTATTGTTTTAGGACAAATTCTTAAAATGTTAGAAAGTAAGGATTTTTCTAATCTTAAACATAATGATGAAAAATATATTCAATTATTGGTTGAGGCTGAAAGATTATCATTTTCTGACCGAAGTAAATATTTAGGAGATCCTGATTTTAATAAAATCCCAATTAAAGAACTACTTAATGAAGATTACTTAAAAGATAGATTTAAATCATTTAATTATGGTCAATCTAAGAATTCTAAAGAAATTAATCCTGGAAAAGTAAATATAGAATCTAAAGAAACTACCCATTATTCTATAGTTGATAAGTTTGGAAATGCTGTTTCTGTTACAACAACATTAAATGGTAATTATGGTTCGAAATTAATCCCTGAAAATTTAGGTTTTTTTCTAAACAACGAAATGGATGATTTTTCAATAAAACCTGGATATCCAAATATGTATGGATTAATAGGTGGTTATATAAACTCAATTGAGCCTGAAAAAAGAATGCTAAGCTCAATGACCCCTACAATTATTGAGTATAATAGTAAATTATCAATGGTTTTAGGAAGCCCAGGTGGTCCAACTATTATAACCTCAGTTTTACAAACTATTCTAAATTTTTATGAGTTTGGATTTGATATGCAAAAATCGGTTGATTTACCTAGATTTCATCATTTATGGTTACCTGATAAAATATTTTATGAAGACAACATCCTTTCAGAAAATATTAAGTCAAATTTATCCAAAAAGAAATATCTATTTAATGAAACAAGTTCTGTTATTGGAAGAGTTGACGCAATACACATTGACAAAAATAATTATTTAAATCCTGGTGCTGATAAAAGAGGTGATGATACTGCAATTGGATATTAATTGAAACATGGTAAAATACTTGATTTTAAAGTTGTAATTTGCATGTTTGATTTTTTATGAGTGGATTTATTTCAGTTAAGGGTGCAAGAGAACATAATTTAAAGAATATTGACATAGATATTCCTAGAAATAAATTAGTTGTAATTACAGGAATTTCAGGAAGCGGAAAATCTTCTTTAGCTTTTGACACAATTTATGCTGAAGGTCAAAGAAGGTATATCGAAACTTTTTCTGCTTATGCTCGACAATTTATTGGTGGACTAGAAAGACCAGATGTAGATAAAATTGACGGTTTATCTCCTGTAATAGCCATAGAACAGAAAACTACCTCCAAAAACCCTAGATCTACAGTTGGAACAATTACTGAAATTTATGATTATTTAAGATTATTTTATGCTAGAGTTTCTGATGCTTACAGTATTAATACTAATGAGAGGATGGTTAGTTATTCTGATGATGATATAATTAAATTAGTAGTTAAAAAATTTCATGGTAAAAAAATAACTATACTATCACCTCTTGTTAAGTCAAGAAAAGGACATTATAGAGAATTATTTTCTTCGATTATAAAACAAGGGTTTCTTAAAGTTAGAATTGATGGAGAAATTATTGAACTAAGAGAAAATCTAAAATTAGATAGATATAAAATTCATGACATTGAAATAGTAGTTGATAGATTGTTTGTAAACTCTGAGGAAAACTCTTTAAAGAGGATAAAAGAAAGTTTAATTACAGCCATGTATCATGGAAACAATTCAATTATGATAATTAATGAAAAAGATGATACAAACTCATATTTTAGCAGAAGTTTAATTTGTCCTACTACAGGTGTTTCGTATGAAATTCCAGAACCTAATTCTTTTTCATTTAATTCACCAAAAGGAATGTGTAAAAGTTGTAATGGTTTGGGAATTAAAAACAAGGTTAATTACGATTTAATAATTCCTGATCCAACAATTTCTATATACAATGGGGGAATAAAACCATTAGGAAATCATAAAAATAATTGGATTTTTAAACAAATTGATACTATTTCTGAAAAATACAAGTTCAATATAAAAGATCCGATAAATAAAATACCTAAAGAAGCAATAGATATTATTCTTAATGGTGGAAATGAGTCTTTTTCAATTGAGTCAAAAACGCTAGGTTTAACTAGAAAATATAAGATTGATTTTGAAGGGGTTGTCGCTTTTATTGAAAATCAATCTAATGAGGTTTACAGCGCTAGAATAAAAAGGTGGGCAAACAGTTTTATGGATAAAGTTGAATGTGAATCTTGTAATGGGTCTAGATTAAATGAACACTCGAATTTCTTTAAGATTGAGAACAAAACAATTCATAATTTGTGTAAACTTGACATAATAGATTTAAAAAAATGGTTTGATAAAATTGAATCAAGACTTGATAAAAGAAAAAAAATTATAGGTTCAGAAATTATAAAAGAAATTAATAAAAGATTGGATTTCCTGTTAGATGTTGGGTTAGATTATCTTTCTTTAAATAGATCTGTAAGATCCCTGTCAGGGGGTGAATCTCAAAGAATTAGACTAGCTACTCAAATTGGATCCCAGCTAGTTGGTGTTCTTTATATATTAGATGAACCAAGTATTGGTCTTCATCAAAGAGATAATTCAAAATTAATAGATTCTTTAAAGAAATTAAGAGACTTAGGCAATACTATTATTGTTGTTGAACATGACAAGGAAATAATGGAAAAAGCAGATCATATCATAGATGTAGGTCCAAATGCTGGAAAAAATGGTGGCGAAATTATATTCAGTGGATCTTACAAGGACATTCTAAATAGTTCAACAGTAACTTCAGAATTCTTAAACAATATTCAAACTATTCCTGTACCATTAATTCGTAGGATATCACAAAACAAACTTGTCATAAATGGTTGCAGTGGAAATAATTTAAAAAATATTGATGCTGAATTTCCATTAGGATTAATGATTGCAATTACAGGTGTTTCTGGTAGTGGCAAATCAACCTTAATAAATGAAACATTGTATCCAATTCTAAACAACCATTTTTTTAATGGTGTAAAAGATCCACTCCCATATAAATCTATAAAAGGACTAAATTATCTTGATAAAGTTATAGAAATTAATCAATCCCCTATTGGCAGAACCCCAAGAAGTAATCCTGCTACATATACAGGTGTTTATAGTGATATTAGATCATTGTTTTGCATGACTCCAGAATCATTAATTAGAGGTTATAAACCTGGAAGATTTAGTTTTAATGTAACAGGTGGAAGATGTGAAACTTGTCAAGGTGCTGGTTTGAGAAAAATTGAAATGAACTTTCTTCCTGATGTTTATATTAATTGTGATGAATGTCAAGGTAAAAGATTTAATAGAGATACTTTAGAAATAAGATATAAAGGAAAATCGATTTCTGATGTTTTGAATATGACTATAAATGAAAGTTGTGATTTTTTTGAAAATTTTCCAAAAATATCAAGAAAGTTGAGAACATTAAAAAATGTAGGACTTGGATACGTTACACTAGGTCAACAATCTACTACTCTCTCTGGAGGCGAAGCTCAAAGAATAAAATTAGCATCTGAATTATCGAAAAAGGATACTGGAAAAACTATTTATATTTTAGATGAACCCACTACGGGATTACATTTTCAAGATATAAAAGTTCTTCTAGACATGATTAATAAGTTAGTGAATAAAGGAAATACCGTAATTATTATAGAACATAACATGGATGTTATAAAAACTGCTGATCATGTAATTGAAATTGGACCAAATGGTGGAAAACTTGGAGGTAAAATAATTTTCAGTGGTACGCCGGAAGAATTAGTTAAAGTGAAAAATAGTCCAACATGTAAGTATTTAAAAAAAGAACTAACTTAGATATATGCATAGGAAAAATTTAAAGGGGTGGAATGAGGTAAAAACAAATGACTCTTGGTCTGTATTTAAGATTATGGGAGAATTTGTTGATGGGTTTGAGAATTTAAGTAAAATAGGTCCATGTGTATCTATTTTTGGTTCAGCTAGAACTAAACCAGATCATCCTCATTATAAATTAACGATTGAAGTTGCTGAAAAAATAGTGGAACTTGGATTTGGTATTATTACTGGCGGTGGACCAGGAATAATGGAAGCCGCAAACAAAGGTGCTAAAAATGCTTTGGGTCCCTCAGTTGGCCTTTGTATAGAACTACCTTTTGAACAAACAATAAATGAGTATATAGATGATGATAAATCTTTAGACTTTGACTATTTTTTTGTTAGAAAGGTAATGTTCATGAAATATGCTCAGGCTTTTGTTGTTATGCCTGGTGGATTTGGAACTTTAGATGAGCTTTTTGAGGCATTGACTTTAATTCAAACCAAAAAAGCTGAAAAATTCCCTGTTATTTTAGTTGGAAAATCATTTTGGAAGGGTTGTTTTAAATGGATAAAAGAGATACTTTTAAATGAAAATAATTATATTTCAGAAATAGATTTAGAATTATTTTCAATTGTTGATTCTCCGGATGAAGTTGTAGATATTCTTAATAAATTTTACGATAAAAAAGGCTTCAAACCTAACTTTTAATTTATTGTTTGATTTAACTTATGAAGAAATTTTTTTCTTTACTTTTTTTATTTCTAATTAACGTTAATTTATCTCAACAAAACGAATACTATATTAATTCAAATATAGATCCTGAAAGACGTCTAATTAAAATTGATCAAAAGATAGTTTTTTTCAATAACTCTAATCTAGATCTTGAATATATCATTTTAAACGATTGGCCACACTCCTATTCAACATCTTCCTCACCACTTGGTAAAAGACTTTCAGAAGAGTTTGTTTTAAATTTTCAAAGATCAACTATAAATCAAAGAGGATTCACTACAATTTTTGAAATTAATGAAGATAACGTTGAAAACAAGTATGAACGAATTAGCGGAAATCTTGATTTAATTAAAGTGTTTTTAAATAAAAAGTTAAAACCAAAAGAAAAAACAGTAATTAACATAAAATATGAAATTAAAATTCCAATAAATGATTTTACAGGATTTGGAATAGATAAAAATGGCTCAATAATTTTGTCTGAATGGTTTTTAACTTTATCAAAAATAAAAAATAATACTTGGACAAATTATAGCAATCTTGATTTAGACGACATTTCTCTTGATCCAGCCTATTATACTTTCTCAATTTCATTCCCGGAAACACATAATCTAATTAGTGATATATCAATTTCAAATAAAGAATTCTATAATAATAAAATAAGATTATTTTCTGAAAAAGAACTTAAAATACATAATCCAATTTTTTTAACTAAGAATAACAAGTTTAAAAAATTTGTAGTGAATCATACTAAAATAATAACTGATTTAGACAATAGTCATAAAAAATCAGACTCAGTAGTTAATAATATGATCAACTATATGAATAAGAAAATTGGAAATAAATTTCTAAATAACACTAAATTAAATGATTCGGTTTTTTTTAATCATATTTTAAATAAAACTTTTAATTATGTTGAAGATAAACTTGGAAAATACCCTATAAAGAATTTGGTAATTTCAAAATTCAATTTAAAAAGGAATCCAATTTATGGACTTAATAATATTCCTGAAATATTAAATCCTTTTGAAAATAAGTTTGTCACAGAGCTTAATGTATTAAAAGAAATTATAAATCAATATTTAAAAAATTCATTTTCGTTTACTCATAGAACAGATTATTGGGAAATAAAAGGAATTGAAACTTTTTTGTTAATTGATTACATAGACAAATATTATTATGATGTTAATTTGATAGGAAAGTACTCTAAATTATCATTTCTAAGAAACAGGGAATATTCAAAATTTATGTTTTCTGAACAATTTAGATTATTCGATAATATAATTTCAAGCAGAAACATTAACCAACCTATAAAAACTTCCTTAGATTCATTGACAAGGGTAAATCATAAAATAATTAATCCATATAAAGCTGGTCTATCTTTTAAAATGCTAAATGATTTTCTTGGTGATAACCAACTTTTGAAAACGATTGAAGAATTTTCAAATCTAAATAAACTTAATTTCAAAAATCATCAAAGTCTATTGCATATTTTAAATTCAAAATATGATATTTCATGGTTTGAAAAATTTATTAAACATGAACGTAATATTGATTTTTCTATAAAAAAAATAATTTCTAATGATTCTAAGAATGAATTTTTAATTTCTAATACTTCAGATTTAAATATTCCAGTTAAAATTAAATTTACTCAAGAAAACAAGAGCACTAATCTTTGGTTAAAATTAAACAAAAGTGATACTATTATTAAAACTAAAAATCAAACTGCAGTTGAAATAAATCCAGATAAATATTTTTCTGAAAATAAATTTTCGAATAATCTTTCCTCTACTTTTAAAACCAAAAAAAGGTTAAAGTTTGTTTTATTTAATGATTTTGAAGATAATATGACAACTAAAATCAATTACATTCCTTTATTTAATTACAATCTATACGATGGGATTATGCCTGGTTTTTCATTCTCTAACTCTTCATTGATTAAAAAACCTTTTAATTACAAATTAGTGCCCTACTTTTCAACTAAACAAAATGAATTATTAGGTAAAATTAATTTAAAATACACCTCATATAACAAAAACAAGAACTCTGACTTATTTAGTATAGATTATTTCCTGGGCGCATCAATATTTCACTATAAAGATGACCTTTCTTACAACACTTTTTTTCCCTCAGTTATTTTTTCTTTTCGTGACAAAGATTTAAGATCAAATGCTAGAAAATATTTAAGTCTAAGATACATGAGTGTTTTTCGTGAAGAAAATTTAAACATCAAACAATATCCAAATTATAATATATTAAACCTAAAATTTATTGTTTCTAATTCAAGTGTTGAAAAAGCTTTTAATTTTAAAACCGATTTCCAATTTAATGATGATTTTATAAAAACATCATTTACATTAAATTATAGAAATTATTACAATGATAACAGGCAATTTAATGTAAGACTTTTTCTAGGAAAATTCTTTAAGAACAATACTGTAGATGATTATTTTAGTTTTTCAACTTTTAGAGCTAGAGACTACCTTTACAGTGCAAATTTATTAGGAAGATCTGAAAATTCAGGTTTTTATAGTCAACAATATATTGGGTCTGAGGGTGGTTTTAAATCAAGAATAAATACTGATTATGCTAATGATTATATAATTTCAATGAATTCAGGAATTACTATATGGCAATGGGTTGAAGCATATACAGGATCCGCATTAATTAAAAACCTTAATAAAAAAATCGTTTTTAATTATGAGTCTGGGATAAGATTAAATATATTGACTGATTATTTTGAACTTTATTTACCTGTATATTCATCTTTAGGAAATGAATTGTCTCAATATAATTATTTTAGTAAAATTAGGTTCAGAATTTCATTTGACCCAAGGACATTATCAAGTTTGATTTCAAGACGCTGGTTCTAGTTGACGACTAGGAATCGAGACCTTTTTTCTTTAAATTTGCAATCCAATATTCCATTATGGAGAACAACATTGATCTAAATCAAGAAATATCTTTTAAAACTTTTAAAAAACAAGTTTTGGAAGATTACAGATTAATTGTTACTAGTAGAGAAGCTAGTTTACTTGGAAGAAGAGAAGTTTTAAGTGGAAAAGCAAAATTTGGAATTTTTGGAGATGGTAAAGAATTACCACAAATAGCACTTTCAAAGGTTTTTAAAAAAGGTGATTACAGATCTGGATACTATAGAGATCAGACTTTTATGATGGCGATTAATGAATTAACCGTTAAACAGCTTTTTTCAGGTCTATATGCTAACACAGATATAGATGAAGAACCTATGTCTGCGGGAAGACAAATGGGCGCACATTTCAACACTCCTTTTCTTAATAAAGATGGTTCATGGAAGAATTTAGTTGATTTTAAAAATTCTAGTTCTGACATTTCATGTACAGGGTCTCAAATGCCTAGATTACTTGGATTAGCTCAAGCTTCCAAACTCTACAGATCTCTTAAAATAAAAAATTCAAGTAATTTTTCAAACAATGGGAATGAAATTGCTTGGGGAACAATTGGCAATGCTAGTACAAGTGAAGGTGTCTTTTTTGAAGTGTTAAATGCAGCCGGAGTGCACCAAGTACCAATGGTAATAAGTATTTGGGATGATAGTTATGGTATTTCAGTAGAAAACAAAGATCAAACTATAAAAGAAAATATTTCAGAAGCTTTATCTGGTTTTAAGAAATCAAATGATTCTAACGGTTTTGAAATTTTGAGTGTTAAAGGTTGGGATTATCCGAATTTGATTAATACATATCAAAAAGCCAACGATATTGCTAGGGTCCATCATATTCCAGTAATAGTTCATGTTACTGAATTAACCCAACCAATTGGCCACTCAAGTTCTGGATCTCATGAAAGATATAAATCAAAAAAAAGATTGGAATGGGAAAATGAAAATGATTGTAATTTAAAAATGAGAGAATGGATTATAGAAAATGGTATTTCAAATAATGAGAATCTTATTATTTTAGAAAATGATTGTAAAGAATTTGTAAAAGAGTCTAAAAAACAAGCATGGAATTCATATTTAAATCCTATTCTAAAAACTAGAGATAGTTATTTAAATATTCTTAATAATTTATGTAGCAAATACGGGTCTTATTCTTTAAGTAAATTTAGAGATGAACTCTCTAGAATTAAAGAGCCTAACAAAAAAAACATATTATCCAATGCAAGAAAAATTACTAGAATTTTAATTAATGAAAATTGTGAATATATAGATGACTTAAAAAATTGGATAATATCGTATACTAAAAAACAGTATAATATATACGGATCTAAGTTATATAATGAGTATGATACTAATCATCTTAGTGTAAATAAAACCGAACCTTTATACAATCAAAATTCTAAGAAAGTTGATGGAAGAATAATTTTAAGAAATAATTTTGACAAGCTTTTAGAAAAGTATGACAACTTGTTAATTTTTGGTGAAGATTCTGGAAAAATTGGTGATGTCAATCAAGGCCTTGAGGGGTTACAAGAAAAATATGGAAAGGAGAGAGTTTCAGATAGAGGAATTAGAGAAGCATCTATAATTGGAGAGGGAATTGGATTAGCGTTAAGAGGGTTTAGGCCAATCGCAGAAATTCAGTATTTAGACTATCTGTTATATGCAATACAAATCTTAAGTGATGATTTGGCAACACTTCATTACAGAACTTATGGAAGACAAATTGCTCCTCTTATAATAAGAACAAGAGGTCACAGATTAGAAGGTATCTGGCATTCAGGATCTCCTATGAGTGCTATTTTATCTACTTTAAGAGGGATTAATGTTTTGGTTCCTAGAAATATGGTTCAAGCTGCTGGTATGTACAATACTTTATTAAAATGTGAAGAACCAGCTATTTTAATAGAATCTTTAAATGGATATAGGTTAAAAGAAAATGAACCTGAAAACCTTTCTGATTTTACAGTTCTTTTAGGTCAATCTGAAATGATTAAAGAAGGTAGAGATATTACTATAATTTCCTATGGATCTACTTTAAGATTAGCCGAAAAAGCTTGTGAAGAATTAGAAAAGTTAAATATTTTTTGTGATCTTATTGATGTTCAAACTTTGATTCCTTTTGATTTAAATGATATTACAATTAAAAGTTTAAAGAAAACTAATAAATTATTAATTGTTGATGAAGATTTACCAGGTGGTGCTTCATCCTACATATTACAAAAAATATTGCAAGAAAAAGGTGGTTTTGAGTACTTGGACTCTAGCCCAATAACATTAACTGCAAAAAATCATAGACCAGCTTACGGAACTGACGGGGACTACTTTTCAAAACCTTCGATTGATGATATAGTTGAAAAAGCGAATAAAATTATGAATGAATATGATCCAAATAAATATTCAAACTTAATTTAAGTCATTATTTGAACAACAAGTTGATTTAATAACTTTTCATTAGTATTGCTGTTTGATTTTAATCCTTTACTCTTAAGATCAATTTCTTTTATAATACTTATGATTTTAGAAATTTTTTTCATTGGATATAAAATTGATGCTTTCTTGTATTCTCCAATAAAATATCTATTTATCCCTAATAATGAGGATATATTATTATCAGATTTATTTTTCAAACTATTTAGTTGAAAAATCTGTAAAAAATAATTAAATACCGAACCTAAAACATAAGGAATAGGATAGCTTTTTGTGTTACATGAAAAATAATCAGCAATTCGTAGAGCTTTAGTCAAATCTCCAGATCCTATTGCATTTCTAAACTCAAAAACATTATAATCTTTGCTTATGCCAATATTTTGTTCAATTAATTCAGCTGTAATCTTATTTCCCTTTGGTTTAAGTATCTTTAATTTATTTAATTGGTTATCAATCATTTTAAGATCATTCCCTAAATATTCAACTAACATTTGACTTGCCTTAAACTCTATAGAATATTCGTTTAACTTTAATTGATCCGATATCCAAGTTGATATCTGATTTTCAAATAGTTTTTTTGATTCGAAGACTAAGCCAAATTTAAGAATTGCTTTGTATATTTTTTTTCTTTTATCAATAGATTTATACTTAAAATTAATAACTAAAATTGTACTCAACATAGGATTTAATAGGTAACTAATTAAATCATCAATTTTTGATGATAAATCCTGAGCTTCTTTTACAATTATTAATTGATATTTACTCATTACTGGGTATCGCTTGGAAACAGATATTATTTCATCAATAGATGAATCTTTTCCATATAAAATTGTCTGATTAAAGCTTTTTTCGTCTTCATTAAGAACATTTTTTTCTAATAAATCAGTAAATAAATCTATATAATAAGTTTCTTCTCCCATGAAAAAATATATCGGTGAATAAACTTTATTATTTATTTTTGAAACTATACTATTTATTTCTTGTAAATTCATTATTAATTTATGTTAAAATTAAATTTTCCAGACTTTGAATTTAAGCTAAAAAGTATAGATTCTAAAACTTTTATTTTTGATTTTATAAGAAAAAACTATTACTTATTAACACCTGAAGAATGGGTAAGACAACATGTTTTACATTTTTTAGTTTATAAAAAAATTACTAAATCTCATATAGCAGTTGAAAAACAAATTAAAATAAATAATCTTGTCAAAAGATTTGATATTCTTGTTTACGACAGAGACGGACAGCCATTGATTTTAATTGAATGTAAGTCCCCATCTGTAAAAATTGATCAAAGTGTTTTCGATCAAATTGCGATATATAATCTTAAAATAAAATCTAAATTTTTAATGATTTCAAATGGTTTAGATCACTTATATTTTAAAATTGACCAAGTCAATAAAACTCATAATTTTGTAAAACATTTTCCGCTATAATGAAATTAGCTATTGTTGTACTAAATTGGAATGGACTTAAACTTTTAAAAGAGTTTTTTCCTAGTGTTTACAATTATTCAAAAAAACACAGTATATATTTAATTGATAACAATTCTTCCGATAACTCAATATTATATATAAAAGAAAATTTTCCATTAGTAAATATTATTAAAAATTCTGAAAATTTTAGTTATGCAAAAGGATACAATGAAGGATTAAAAATGGTAAAAGAAGACATATATTGTTTATTAAATAATGATGTTGAGGTGACTGAGAATTGGTTAGATCCAATTATTACTCAG
>Ga0222716_10002758_pt1 | contig 14238 bp, 9 predicted proteins | sample C33_13DmetaG_FD_165044 | JGI IMG/M metagenome (GOLD analysis project Ga0222716, IMG submission 165044) | Estuarine water microbial communities from San Francisco Bay, California, United States - C33_13D | ecosystem: Environmental > Aquatic > Marine > Unclassified | place: USA: California... | reverse complement strand
AGCTTCTGATATGACATCGAGGTCTTCTGGATGATGTCTTCTGCCTCTTTGCGCTTGGCAGCGGTTTCTTGAGACTTACGTGTCAGACTAGCTTCTTGTCCGTAGAGCCTTTTAAGTTCCTTGATGGATGCCTGTTTGATCTCGCCGTTGACAGGTATTTCAACCAAAGTCTCATCAGTAAGTTCTTCGAACTCTTCTTCTTCTGATGCTTCTTCGGCCTCATCCTCGGCGGTCTCTTCTTCGTCAGGGTCCTCAAGGTTCTCTTCAGTGTCCTCTTCGGCTAAGTCAGTCTCGTCTTCTTCGTAATCCTCAAAGGCATCTGTCTCGTTGATGTCGTCCTCTGAGGTTGCCTCTTCGTCCTCGCGGTCGGGTAGACTTTCGTCGTCCGACCAGCGGCCCAAGATGGCATCTGCCGCATCTTCGACATCGTCGAAGGTGGCACGTTGAGGTTGATCTTGTTGGTCGTTTCTCATGGACCTATTCTTCCTCTTGGCTGTTGTCGCCTGCTTGTTCGCTCTCCATGATTTGGTCCCTGACAGCTACCTGCTGGTTCAAGGTGTTAACCACGTCGACAAGTGCGCGATAATGGTTGTAAGTACGCTCTCGGCTCTCTGCCTCGTCTGGCTTTGAGTTTACGAAAGCATTGTATGTGGCCTCGACCAAACCGTTGATGGTCTTGGTAAAAGCTTTGTTACTAAGTAATTCTTCTGCGTTGTCGCCTAAGCTGATCAAGCGCTCCTGTTCATCGGTACGCATGTTGCTCTCCTTTTTTATGTTTGGCCTTCCGGGGCAAAACCTTGGTCTTGCTTTTGATCACGCGCTGCCGAAACTTAGGGGTCCTCAGGACCCGCGCTACAGGGTTCCGGCGGCGCATCTCATGTTAGCCCGTTGGGCTGGCAATCGCTCTCACGTCATCTGCGTTACGGGCGATCTCAAGTTCAGCGGTGTCGACCATCCGCTTGTGCTCAAGCTGGGCCTCTTTGAGGTCCATGTTGTCACTTTGGATAGCGAAGTTGCGCTGCGCTTTCATTTGCTCAAGCTCAAGTTTCAACTGAGCAATCTGAGCGTCTGTCTGTGCCTTCAATTCAGCGACAGCAGTTTGCCGCTCTTGGATCTCAAGCTGCTTCTGTGCCATCTGCATCTGCATGTCTTGTGCAGGGTCAGGCTGAGGCGGCTGAGGCTGAGACAGGAAGTCGTTTACGTTCTTAATGCCGTTGTTCTCTAGAACGGTGGACATAAGCCTATAGGCGTTCTCAGGCGTGTACATCTGGCTGAGAATTGGGTCCTGAGCCATCAAGCCGTGTATCGCCAGATACTTCTGGGCCTCTTGTTCTTGCTCTCCGTAGCCCAAATGCATGTCGACCTGTACGTCACGCTTGTCGGCCCATGATGCTGGGTTGACAGGGACGAAGCTACCGGCAAGCTCGACGATCTTCTGCTCGTCTTCGTTTTCAACGACAAGCTGGTAGATCATCTGATAGAGTGGCTTAAGGAAGTTGTTTGCAAAGTTACGCGCAATGATCTTCTGGCGTTGCTGAGACATGGTCGCCAGTTGTTCGACCATAGCAGCGCTGTTCTGTTTGCTAATGGCATCCTTATTAAGGCCCTGAGACAGCCTAGAGACGCCTGTGGTGTCCTCTTTGTCTTCGTCCAGCATCTGAATGGTCTGGAAGATAAACGGGTTGAGAGCCGCCTGCTGCATCGGCTGGATAGCGTCAGGGCGTGTCACATTCACAATGCCGCCCACGCGGTTGTCGATGAGTTCTCTTGGGTTCGATAGGCCACCTTTGGTAACGACATAACGTGGGTTATTCGTAATCATCGCATGATCGAGGATCGACCGTGTGAGGACCGTTCTGGCGTTCTGAATGGGTATTACTTTGGCACCGAAGTTGGAACCATAGAAAGCATGTGCAATCGGGAGCGGAACAAACGCAACGAAGGGTCGACGCTGGCAGAGTTCGCACTCTAGTAGGCTGTTGCCTGCCTTAATGACTTTGTAGAGGTAGGCTTGTCCTTCGCCCTCTTTGTCTAGCATGATGTAGGCTTCGTAGACCGTCACCTGACGGACGACATCCTGATAACCTTTGGCATTGAAGCCACGGTCACTGCCTATGTTCTCATGACGTGCAAGGACCTCAGGATCTGTCTCTAGGTCAACATCGTCATGCTCTCCAATGTTCTCCAGAAGCTTCTCGTCGTATCCCATCTCACGAAGCTCAGAGAGTGTCTTTTTATAGCGCTGCGCACAGAACGACACCGAATCCAAAGACTTGGCTTGTGGTTCAATTAGGAACTCTTCCGGGGCGACAGCCTCGATGCAAACCTTGGACGTGTCCCTGTATATACGGATGTAGCCACTGTAGTTCCCAAGCGCGTCCTCTTCGACCTCGTCGATCTCGACCATCTCGTCGGCAATCATCATGTCGAACTCTTCGCCGGGGACGTTTTCTATCTGCTGCAGAACGCTGTCTGTAGACGGCTCATAGAACACCTTTGCAATACCGGCGCGAGCCACCAGACCATCGTGGATGACCGTCTGCATAATCTCGAAGAGGTTGTTCTGGCGGTTTGCTACATAGTCGACATAAGAGGTTGCCACCTCAGCCATTGGCACGTCTTCGGCGTTCTGTGGACTGAAGCGCACCGTTTTGTATCCGGTGGAGAATGTTTCCAGAAGTGCAGCCTTCATGCTTTCGACAGCATCGTAGACGTCCATAGAAACATACTTAGAGTTACCATCGTGCGCTGGGCGTGGAAGAGCCGCATTGTAGTGGTCAGTAACCTTACGGCGCTCACGGCTGATCTGGCTGTCATAATAGCCGATAGACTTGCGCACATTGTCGTCGACAAGAGCGACGATCTGCTCGTCTGTAAGCTTTGTATATTCTGCCATTTTAGACCATTTCTATGTACATATCATCAGTGCTTTCTACAGGCTCCCAAGCGCCCTCATGGACATGGTTTGCCAAGGCGAGGCTCATGACACAGTCGTCATAACACCCAGCTTCTGCTTCCATCGCTCCGCTCTCTGTCACGATGTACGTCAGCATTTCTCGAATTGTTGTTTTGTCGTTCAGTTGCAGTTCGCCGTCTCTAACTGCTGCCCTTAGCTGGTCGATAACCAGAGGCTTAGTTTTAGCAGTTGTTGCGAAGCCCAGTTTCGTACTTTCCCGATCTGTGAGCTTATCCACTTCCGTAGTCTGGTAAAAGTTTGGATAGGCCAGATCCTTAGCCAAGCGGGTACAAGTGAGAATGCCATGTGAGTTGTTCTCCACGATTATGAAGGCTTCATTGAAGAAGTCACCTAAGTGCCAAAGCACCGTGGCAAAGTAATCAGGGTGCACATGGCCTCGCCAAGTTGCGACCTGCCTCTTTTTGCTGTCCAATACTTGAGCGACTGAATAGTCACCATTGCGCACACCCATGGCGACATCGGCACCTATGACGTACTGCTCGCCGGGGTCATGCTGCCGGTATAACGTAAGTTCGCCCCTGACATGGTTGTTCCACTCGTCCTGCTCAAGGGCTAGACGGGACACCGGATCTGCGGCACTGCCAAGTGTTTCCTGCAGTTGTTCCGGGTTGAACACGGGACGACCAGTGGTCAGGAAGGCTTCTTCTGGTTCAGAGGGATATTCCTGTCGAAACAGATCGAGGCCGTTTTGGGCGATCTTACGGCGACGAAACATAAGCTGCTCGTCGCTTAAGCTATACTTCTCGCATAGCTCTTCTTCTTCCGGAGTACGAAGGAAGTTCTCTGGGACATTCTCAGCGTACTCCGGGTTGATGTACCAAGGTATAAACACCGGCACATATCCATTGCTGCCATCTACGGCACCCTTCCAGAGATCATAGAAGACACCAGTGACACCGTTGGCAGTACTCTCGACAAAGATGGCAGTGCCTCTGGTGTTAGGCACCGCTTGTGTCAGAGAGTTCCAGTTGTCGGCTGCAGTCGACTTAGACCAGAAGGCAAGCTCTGAGGCGTGGACGTGGGTCAGCGTCTCGCCCCGACCAATGGCGTCACCACCAGCCGTAGCCACGACATAAGAGCTATCGAGGACGTCAAACGATAACTCGCGGCGACTACTGTACTTGGTGTGAGGCTTCAGAAGCTCAGGACAGTTCTCATGATAACGCTTTGTCATATCGAAAAGCGCACGGGTACTATCAGAGTGATGCGTGATAACCATGGATTTACACGCAGCCCTCTGAGAGACGCTGAAGTATAGATAGCCGCCAACATAAGTACTGAGGCCCTGCTGACGGGCTTTCAAGATGATAATCCTGACCTTGCCTTCAGAGGCCATCTGATCTTCGACGGCCTTCTGTAGGATCTTCTGGGCAGGGTTTAACTGAAGAGGCTTTACGTTGCCTTCTTTGGTTCTGATCTTGAGAGCAGACCGGGAGTAGAAATCGAAGTCAGTGTAAAGGCGTTTCCGGATCTTCGTTAACTTCGGGTCCATCGAATTGCTCTTCCTCGTTGTCGTGATGTATCTCTGCAAGAAGCAGAGACGCTAAGAACTCTTCTGCTTTGCCGACAGAAACCTCTGACTTGGCAACAGGCTTGCTCTTAGTAAAGTCTAGGATCATACGGGCGGCTGCGAGTTTCTCTCTGGCCTGCCCCGGTTCACGCATGATGATGACGGCTGTTCTGAGGGCCTCTTGGGCTAACTCATCTTCGACACCGAAGTCTTTCTTCATAATGTCGACGACAGTCTCTGCATCTTTCATCGCTTGTTTCCTTATTGGTATCATCATTTCGCGAGTGTAACCGTCAGGCACACCCTTGGGGCGTCCGGGGTTTTTACGTGGCTTTGTTGCCCACGCTCTTCTTTGTGCGCGTCCTTCTTCCGTTTGCATCATTCGCCAGAAGTGGTTCTTTTCCTTTGGGTTCCCCTTTTGGGGCATCTTCACCACTTTTGGGGGTTTCTTCTGACGCCGCGCTCTTGGCTGCTTTTCTGTTGTCATCCGGTCTGTGCCTCAGTGATATGTCCGTAATGATACGAACTGAATGTGGAAACTGACGCTCGTACATTGCAAAAGGGATGTTAGAGAACATCTCCCAAATCATCGCACCTTTGTCGTCTTTAGATAGCGTCTTGCTGGCCTCGATATCCTCAAAGCCTTTCATTGCAGACATAAGCTCTATCATCAGTTTCATTTAAAGCTCTCCTTTAGTGTTCATCATTATGCTGCAGTCAGCATCCCCGGCATGGGCGACAGTGCACCGGGCTGCATCATTGGTTGCTGCTGTTGCTGCTGTTGTTTCTTCTCTTCGTCTTCAGCATCTTGAGCAGCCAAGATTGCCAGCATGACCGCGACAGATACTGCGAAGGGGTGACTGTAGAACTGGATGTTTTTGTTGCCTGCCTTACGAAGCTCACCGCTAAACCACTTTGTAAAGTTAGGCATGACCTGCTTGGCAAGCTTGGGGTTCACTAAGTAGACCCAAGCACCATCCACTGTTAGTTCAGCTTTGCTGCGGATGTAGTTCTTGTATTTGTCGAGTCTGTCTTCGTAAGCCATCTGATCTTCGGGCGTCATCTGACCGCGTCTCTGGGCAAACTCCTCAAGCTGCCTGTTTAATACCCTGACAGGTCTTCTGTCTTTTGGATTGCTCTCAAGGTAGACAGAGATGTTGTTCTGCAAGTTCTTTAACTCAAAGATAATCTCACGCTCTAGGCGTGTGCGTTTACCTTGGGGCTTCTCAAGCATTACACCAATGGCATTCTCAATCGACGGTGTACCGTTGCCATTGCCATTCAGCATAGGGCCAACACCAGACATTGGTCCCATGTTTAACCCGTGCATAAGTTCATGAGCTACAGTCGTAAGCTCTTCTAAGTTTGTAATGCGACTGTCTCTAAAAGGTGTGCCTTCTTTTAGTGCAAAGACAGTACCAGACGACCCATTCGGTGTCTTTCGGAACGACCCTCGTACTGTACCCTTATTCTCAACGCCCTTTGCATCAGCCATAGCTTGCTGATCGTGGAACATATGTATGACTACGTTTAAAGCCTCAGCGACCTTAAACATGCCTTCAATGTCGTTGACACCGTTTTCATACTCGGTGCCTTTTTTGCCTACTTGTATGGCAGCTTTGACAGCAGGGAACTGATTGACTACTTCCTGTCTTTGAGGAACTCTGCTAAAGATGGCTCCCAGTTTATCTCTTCCCTCACGTAGGGCTGGGAGTAGTCCGGGTTCTCTGTCGTCTGCTGTTCTGAGGACAGGGGCATCAACGGGGCGTCCATCGGGAACTGCTTCACCTTCCCGTAGTTCCGCATCAGTTCCTCGAATTTGCTTGCCATATTCTTTAGCCCTTTCTGTCAAAGCATCTAGGTTTACTTCTTCGCGTGTATACCAAGGTGCATTACCACTGTCCGTAACTTTAAACTTCGACGGTATAACCTTGTTCTTTGCCTTTTTTATGTCTTCTAAAAAGGCTTTGAACTGTGGAACCGTAAATTTAAAGTCACCGGCATTCGGTATGTTATAAACGAACCCCGGTTTGCCATCAATGATACCATATTTTGCACCATAAGCAAACGCCCCATATTCGCCTTCTTTAGCCATAACACCATCTAAAGGGTTGGCGTCTCCTTTCGCTCTTGCGAGTATAGCGTCAATAGTTGCGTGAGAAGCTTCTTGCTGAGAGGATGCAACCCACGTTTCCCAATGATACCGGCCTACAGATGCTGCATCAGGTCTGCCCACATCACCATAAATCTGGGCTAAACGCTGCTGAAGAGACTTTTCTAACGCTTCATAAATTAAAAGGCCCCTTGCACCATAGGTTAGGTTTGAAAGGCTTGAGCCAGTGACCGGATTACCATCAGATTTATACCCATCATACAGATTAAGGCCATCAAATCGTCCATCATTCCACATTTGTCTCATTTGGACACGGTCAAGGACCATAACATCATCGTAACCAGCAACTAAAAGTGTGAACGACACAACCTTGTTGTCTATTCCAACACCTTCACCCATACGTAAAAACTGACGGCGGACTTCTTTACCAGTTGTGTTTGGATCAGACATCATATCGTGGATTACTTGAAGACGTGATCTACCATCTCCTAAGCCAGCATCCTGCGACATTTTTAACAAAAAGGTATTTCCAAAGGCGTTAAGGTTATGCATCGCCCCAGAACCCGGCTGGCCTGATCCTTTCGGAGCCGTCTTTGATGCCCATTTCTTATATTCTTTAAGCCTGTCTTTTAAATGTCCTTTGTTTGATTTTCCCGCTGCTGCTCGTATCCACTCTTCAATACCACTAAAACTGTCTATAAACAGTCCTTCTTGTGTATAAGGACTTACGCCGCGAGACAGAAAAGACCAGAGAAATAAACGCCCAGTGTCTTCAATTCCTATCTCACCGTTTGTGTACGCTCGACGAAACTCTTTAGCATTAGCAAAACCGTGATCTGCATCAGCAATTTGGCCCGGAGTTAACTTCGATAAAAGAGCCTGTGCGCCCCCATTGTTTATATCATTAATAAACTGATGCGGCTGCACCGGTATATCGTTTGATGCAAGAGCATCCCCAAGCATATCTGACCAAGCCTGTGACGATTGCGCAGGGTCTGGGTGACGGCTTAAAACCTCATCAATGTTATCAATCTGACGGGCTGCATTTTTATTGTTAGTTTTAATGGTAAACAGTGGTTTACCTTCACGGAACGTGGGCGCGTAAACACGCAAATGAGGCATAAACCCATCTTTGTTTTCATCAGATTTAATCTGCCCAAATACTTTAGGTACGCCAGAACTAAGAGAAGCTGATTGTTCAAATGTAGGGGGTGTAACTTCTTGCGACAACGCAGGAATCGCAGGCGGCTCCATGTCAAACTTAGTGTCGTCTTCCACAGTCTCCTGTTGCATGTACGGCAAAACAGGCTGTGTGTTGTTTACAGATGGAGCCTCAGCAGACTGACGCATCTCAGGTGTTAACTCAAGTGATGGCTGTACCTGCATCTCAGGTGTTAGCTGAAGCGTTGATGGTTGCTGAAGCGCTGCTGGTTGCTGCTGCTGTTGCTGTTGTTGAGAACCTATGATGGCTTCAACCTCGGCTTTGATGCCGGGGTAGCTCTGTTCGAGTTGCGACAACAAGATCTCAACCTGACTTGGCGTCATGTTGCCTTCAGCAATCTCTCGCACGGTACGGGTCAGCAGGTTTGCGCGAACAGTCATGCTGACGGGGTCAGACGGTGCCGGTTGTGTTAGGGCTGCAGGGGCCTCTGTCTGCGCCTCAGCGGGCGCTGGAGCAACGGTTTCTAGAGCGGGGCGCTGGGTAATCTCAGTGGGCGTTTGTAGGCCCTGTGCCTGCCTCTGTTGGCTTGTGACGGCCTCTTGGATGGGCGACAGAACCAAGTCGATGCTGGCAGGGTCAACACCCAACTCATTCAGACGTTGGATCTCTTGCTGCACTGCGACAACAGGGTTGGTCAGGGGCTGTCTGAGGCGGTTTAGTGACTCGTTGAGTTGTGCCTTCTCAACTGCAGGGATCGTTGGGTTTGCATTCAGTAGCGCACGTTGATTATCGACGCGAGTGAGGTTCCGCTGGATGCCTGCTTGGTAGGCTGGTGAATTAGTGCTGACACTTCCGTCACTCACAGTGAGGGGCCTAGGCACCGTAAGATCAAATGCTGGACCCTGAGACAACTGAGAGGCACGGGTGCGTCCATAGACCTCTGGGTTGTTCTTGATCTCGCGTTTTACTGCTTGGATCAGCGGTGTAAGCTTGGGGATCTTGCCGCCATCGCGGATGTTTGTCAGATAGGTCTCTGCAGCCTTCACAAGTGCCTTGGGGCTGTCTGGGTTGTCGATGATAGCTTGGACTGCAGAGTTAATGGTGGTTCTATCAGGTCCAAAGCGTCCATCAGGCGTGTTGACCTCAAGCGCAAGCATCATCTGTGCCTCTGGAGAGGCCTTATCCATAGTGCCATCAAGACCTGCAGGATCGACACCCTCATCATAGAGCGCCCTGTTGAGTTCAAGGGTCTCCTGCTTGGATGCGTCGAGCTTTTGCTGCTCTAGATCTTTCTGAAGTTTCTTAAGAGCAATTAAAGAAGGACCGCCGGGGTCAGCGAGGCCTTCTTTGTTTTCATTCTTACGAACAAAGCGATCAATGATAGATCTTCGGCCCGTGACCTTATCGATCACACGACCACCAACGCCTATGCCAAGCGTTGTACCGTCAGTTAAGAAGGCGGCGGGGCCAAATGAGGCGTTTTGAATACCTCTAGATATACTGTAGCCACCATCCATTTTGGTGGGCAAAAAGACGTCTGTGTATTGGCTTATGCCGCCCTTCTGCCCCTTCTGAAATAGCTCTGTCGTAATATTCGACATTCTAAGAGCATTAAGGAGTTCACCGGCCTCTTTGGTAGGTGGCAAAAGGCGTTTTATTGCCGCAAATTGCTCCTCAGTGACGCTCCTTGCCACCTTTGTCTTACCAGCAGCAACTGCTGATGTTGCTGGGTTGATTTGCTCAAGCAACTGATCAAGTGAGGCTGCTTTCTTAGGGTCCAGACGTTCTCTGATGCCATCTAAGGACGACAAGTTCTTGATGTTCTGTACAATCTGACCCCTGACGGCCTCAAGTGCAGCCTTGGCGCTCTTTTTGCCAGTGCTTACGTCTTTCAAGTTGTAACCGTCTGTGCCTGCTACGCTGCGAAGCATACGTGCAACGTCAGCGGCTGCGCGTTTCTCTTGAGAAGACAGGCTTTCTGGGTCGACGATAGTGCCGTCTTTTTTAAACATTGAGCGCGTTTGCCCGAAAGCTTGGACGCCCGATATTGGTCCCGCTGCTAGGGCAGAGGCTAAAAGTTCTCCGGGGTTTTGCTCTTGATCAGTCACTGCAGTTGCAAGCGCTTCCCCAGCAACTTCACCAGTAGTTTCTAAACCGGTTCCTGCAAGAATGGCCCCCGTGTTCTTTAGTTTTGTAGGGTTGGCGGCGTTTTGAGCGGCACTGTAAACTCTACCCGCTGCTGAACCAAAAGCTAACTCGGTTGCACCAATAGCCAACGCTCTGTTTCGCGCATCTGCAACCATTTGCATCATACGGTCAGGGTTAGCTTTAAACCAAGCCTCTAGCGCATCTTTATCTTGTACGTTTACGCCCTCAGAGCCTAAAGTACGCGCTAAGTCTTGAGACATTGCAATACCTAATTCGGTGCTTCCACCAACAAGGGAAGCAAGCAAAGCACCCGACTGAGGTCCTCCTAATGCCGTACCGACAATAGCAGTGGCAACTGCTGGGGCCATTGCAGGTAAAGTACGGAGAAGGACAGTGCGACCAACACCAAGTCTATCCTCATTAAAACTGTCAAATGCGTCTGATGCTTTTGCAAGAAAACCCTCACCTTGTGGGTTAAACATTTTAGCAGCAGAAGGATTCAAAGGTATTTCCGAGGCCTGCACGCTTAAGTCCATGATAGTAGGCAAGATACCAGCAAGCTTTTGAGTTGCATCAGATGCCGCTACATCAAGGTCAGATTGGAATTGCTGGGCGCTCGGCGTGGAAGCAAAAGATCTCCTGTCGTTTGCCTGCTGTCTTAAATTCTTTATTTCATCTCTAAGCTGGGCTGCTGCATCTGGGTCTGCCGCTTCAAGCATCGACAACTCAGCCTCATAGGCATCAGCCTGTTGGTCAAAATAAGAGGCATCTTTCTCTAGTTGCGTTTGAGACGCCACGTCACTTGTGGCTGTGCCTACCGTTGATATTTGTTTTGCAGCTTTTATGCCGGGGATGATGGTCTTAGCCATCAACATACCTGCCTTTAAATCACCACTCGCATTGCTTTGGTCTGCTGAGGTTTGGGTGACCTGCTGAGGCTGCGATAATGAGTTTGCTCTAATCTGCTTGTAAGCGTTTGCAACTTTCTGAAACTCGGGGGTGTCTCTTCTGTCTTGGTTAGCGATGAGCCACTTACTGTATGATGCTAGTCTGGGGTCTTGTTGCGCCATAAGCTATCCCCCATTTACTATTCTGTCGGCTTCATTGAGTACGTCTTCTGAGACTGTAGAGGCAGGGCTGCTTGTTGTTGAGCCGTCGACAGTCGTGCCGTCTCTCAGGTTCTTGTGCATGACCTTGAGAGCCTCAATGTAATCTTCAACCCATGCCGTCCAGATTTCTTCTCCTGCATACATACTGGGTTGATCAGACATAAATATGTCCATCTCTTTCTCTGAGATGGCACCTTTGGTTTGTGCGATGTTGGCGAGGACGCGGTCAACTTTCATGCTTTGTATTTTTAGACGTATGTTCTCCCGATCATCTCCTGTCAGTTGGTCCCAACCTCTTAGGAAGAAAGATCCCCAACCAACAACACCATCGCGTCTCTTAAACCCATCAAGAACATCCTGAGCATTTTGCAGAGACAGCAGCGCCTTTGCAGCGCCCTCCTCATCTCCACTGCCTTTAGCCTTACCAGAAGACTTAGCCATACGAGCAGCCAGAGCGTCCTTGCGGCGCTGCTCCTCGTTGGCTGCAGCAACTTGAGCGTTGTACTCTTCCATCTCACGCGCACGGTTGTAGTCCATAATGTTGCCGTAGGAATCTGTCATGGCACCCATGGACGCAAGACCACCCTGTGATGCTGCAGCGTCTCCTGCGCCTGCCATGCGGATCATGGCTTCACCTAAGCCAATCCGCTGGTTAGGAATCTGCAGCGCTGGTTGTCGCATTGAGCCTCTCGCGTTGCCTGTGGCTCCTGCCAAGGCTGGCTGGTTAGTGGGCTGCTGAGGTTGCTGTTGAGGTGCTAAGGCTGGAGCCGTAGAGTTACCCATGCTCATTGGAAATGAAGGGGGTAATTGACTAGGATTAAACATCTGGTCTGAAGGCCAACTACTGTACACAAGGTCTGGGTTATCAATGCTTTGCCCAAACTTTAAAACTGGCTGATACATCTCTAGTTACCCCCAACTGCTGCCGCCAAAGAGACTACCGGGTTGTCCTATCGTCATCGTAGGAAGCTGGTCGCCGTATTGGTTCATGAAACCGAAGCCGCGCATGGCTCCTGTCATGGCTCCCATACCGGGGCTAAACATGTTTGGCTGCACTCTGTTGTCAGTAGTAGGCGCACGACCCAACATGCCGCTCATGTAGTCTTTGTACATGTTGTAACCGAAGTCGCGGTTGCCCTCGAAACGTGCTCTTGCGTCATTCAGACGGTTCTGCTCTTCGCCCTGCAAATAGCGACCTGCGTCCATGCCGAAGCCTGCCCCGGTCGACATTGTGTTCAAGGCGTTGTTGTAGGTGTTCGCAAGTTGTGCGTTGGCGTCCATAGATCTTGCAAAGGCATTGGCATCTGCGTTCATCTTACGGTCAATCAGGTTGTTTCTGACGGTCTCTCCGGTTGTCTGAGACTGTCTAGCTAGATCACTCAGAAGAGCAGCGTCAGCAATACCGGCGCGACTGCTGTTCACGTTGCCTGTGCCTGAGGACGACACGTTGTTGCCCTGCATGGCAAGCTGGGTGTTGCGGCGAGCGTCACTCATCAGGGCGTCTGTCAGAGAGCCTGCATTCTCGTTGGCGTAGTCGATAGCTCCGCTGAGGCTGTCTTGCTGGGCCTGATCATAAAGATCTCGATAGTTTTGACCGAAGCCGCTGCCCAAGTTGAACATGTCGAAACCAGACGACATAACACCGGGCGCAAAGCCACCCATGGTGTTGGCTGCTGCTGATGCGTAAGGGCTTGTGCCAGCTAAGGTTTGACCTTGGTAGTAACCTGAGTTGAGGACATCGTTGAAGGCACCTTGACCGCCGGAGAGGCCTGCGTCGACATAAGGCTTATACTGATTGAACCCCGCCATGTTGGCTGCGTTGGCCCTGTCGATAGCCTTGCGGTCTTCTTGGGCGCGTTTGTTGCCTATCATACCTCCGACAACGGTAGGCAAAACAGCGCTTATTATTTGACCCCACATAGGTTTCTATCCTTGTTCTTTTGCTTTGTTTTTGATTAGGTTTCGAGCTTCTTCAGAGAGACGCACCTCGACACAAACATTGCGTTGTCTGTTGGTTTTGTTCGGTTCAAGAGATCCGCATTGACTCGACTGAATGTCCTGCAGTCTTCGTAGTTCCGAAACATCTCTGGATGCACGATGATGCTGTAGTTGGTACCAATCCATAACACTACCACATACACGAAACCCTCCAGCATCCTTAGACATCCACCCACGCCGTACCGTTGTAGACGACAAGACCCTCAGAGGCATCGCCAAGGGGGTCCCACGGAGACACGTTGAAACGCAACATGCCCTTGCGTGGGCTGTCTGGGGGGTTATCTGCAACCTGCACACTGCTGCTCACTAGAGTAGAGATAGAGCGCTCAAGTTGCTGGAGTTCTTCTTGGATGTACCTCTTCAAGTCATCTTCTAAAGATGGCATCGGGCGTCTCGCGTAGGGGTACGCAAGTACGTTGGTTTTATCCGATAGTGCCATCTTGAGGGTTCCTACATTTTAGTGCCTAAGGTTCTTAGGTTCTTAGGTTCTAATCAAAAGTGCTATCGACGCCCTGTGACGACGACATCGACGTCCATTCCAGAGAACTTGAAGTCCTTATTGGACGTGTCGTCTGTAAGCTTGTAGCTGAGGTATCTGCCTGATGCGCGTGTGTCGACCTTGTGGTCCGTCGACATGTCGTAGGTCACTGTAGTGCCATAGCTTGGGATACCAGAGGGCAAGTCAGCAGATCCAAAGGTGAACGTGACTTCGCTGTCAGAGTCACTGGTGGTGATCTGAGGGTAAAACGCTTTGAGGACCTTGTAGCCGCTCAAAGGGCTACCGGCTTCCTGATCGAGGTCTATGCCAACACGCTCTAGGAATATGCTCTGGGTCGCTGAGGTGTCTATGGGGGCCTGTATAGCACCCACGGTGGCACCATCCATGGCAAGAAGCTTGTCGCTGCTCAGAGAGCCGCTCAGGGACTTACTGAAGAACACGTTGTGACGCGCATAGTTGCTCTCTTGGTCATGATAAGAGCCGCCGGTGGAAGCGTATGTGGTCGTGGCAGTGGCGTAAGTGGCTACAGTGTTGACGTTGGCTGTCGTGCCAGAGACGACATTGGGTAGGTCGACAAAGGACCATGTGTTTGCGCGGTAGTTGTACACGGCTGCACGGTTGCAGTGGCTGGCGTCTGGCATGGTGACCATGTCGTCGCCGGTGTGGTAGCAGAAGTAGATCTCTTCGAGGAGCGCGTTGTGGTGCACAAAGCAGACTTCGGT
>Ga0222716_10002757_pt1 | contig 14241 bp, 8 predicted proteins | sample C33_13DmetaG_FD_165044 | JGI IMG/M metagenome (GOLD analysis project Ga0222716, IMG submission 165044) | Estuarine water microbial communities from San Francisco Bay, California, United States - C33_13D | ecosystem: Environmental > Aquatic > Marine > Unclassified | place: USA: California... | reverse complement strand
TATGGAGCTCGTGGCCGGCAGGCCGAGTATCGCCCGCGTCCACGCCCATCCCCTGGCGTCGTCGCCCATCATCTGGATCTCGTCAATCACCCCGACATCCACGCGCTTCTGCAGATCCAACATCTCGACCGTGCACGCCGTGTGCTGGCGAACGAATGAACGCGAGTGAGCGAGCGAGGGCGAGCGCACGTCGACCGAGTTCAGACCCAAACACCCACCTGCGCGCCGGGAACCCGCTTCTTCTCTTGGCCCGTGACCAGCGAGCACAGCGTGCCGTCCATGTTGGTCGCCTCGTACACCTCCATCGCGAGCAGTCGGAGCGGCGCAGAGTAGACGCCCGACGGCGCGTTCCGGAACGCCACCAGACTCGAGTGCGTCTTGCCCGAGTTGGTCGGCCCGGCGTGGTAGATGATCTTCCTCCGCAGCGCCCGCGCGATCGGGTACCACTCGGAAGGGTTCGCAGTCAGACACTTCCAGCGGTCTCGAACAACAGGCTCGGAGGAGTCTTTCGGTTCGGCGACCGAGAACGCTCGCCCTCCTCCGAGCGTTCGCTCGAGCACCCCGCGTACCCGCAGGCAGCCCTCTCTCACACGAAGCATACGATCCAACCGGGGTTTTCTACGTCGCTGCCTGGCGTCATGACCGAACGCTTTTTTTCGAACTCGAAATCACTCACTCGAACGTCCTCGCGAGGAAAAGTCGATCGACTTGTTGAGGTTGAGGTCGAGGTTGCAGAGCCCATGGAAGAAGGAGAGCGGGTGGACGGGCGCGTGGAGGAGGAGGACTCGGACCCGCTCCGGCTCTTCTTGGAGACGAGCCAGTCGACGCCGACGCCGAGGAGAGAGGTCCGGGTCCAGGAGCAGGTTGCGGACGAACGACAGCGACGACCGCCAGAGGAGGAGGCGAAGCTGCATCATGACGGGTCGTTTGGCGCATATATGCAGCTCAAGGTTCGAAAGTTGGACGAGCAGTTCGCCGAGGGCACCGCGTTGGCCGTCGTGGACGACCCGGCACTCGCCCATCTGTTCGAGGGCGTGGCGATCCACGTCAACGGGCTGACCGATCCGTCGCACGCGGAGCTTCGTCGACTCATGTACATGCACGGTGGATCGTTTCAGAACTACTATCACCGGTCGTCGGTGACGCACATCATCTGCAGCAACCTGCCCGACGCCAAGGTGAAGGCGTTCGAGAAGGAGAGGAACCCGACGCCCTTCGTTCGTCCCGAGTGGATTACTGAGAGCATCCGGGCAAAGAAATTGCTGCATGTGGGTCCGTACGTGCTGGAGCGAACGAGGACGGGCGGGCCCGGGCAACGGACCCTGGCGTTCGGGTCGGCGGAAGGGGGGGGCACGGGTCGTCGGCAGCGGCTGGTGCGGGCGCAAGCGATCGCCAAGAGGTTGCGGGAAGAGTGTCACCTGTTGAAGGGGCCGCCAAAGTCGTCCAGGGATGATCCGAACTTTGTCGAGTCGTTCTATCGCGCCTCGCGGCTACACTTCATCGGGAGCTGGAAGACGAGACTGGAGAAGCTGATGCAGTCGGGTGTCGTCGACGATTCGCCGGTGCCGACAGATGGCGGGGATGCCAACGCCCAGAGCTCCAAGGGTCGAACGGTGGTGCACGTCGACATGGACTGCTTCTTTGCCAGCGTCGCCGAATCGAGCCGGCCCGAGTTCCACGGGCTGCCGCTCGCGGTGTGTCACTCGGCCGCCAAAGGTTCGGGCGAGATTTCGTCCGCGAATTACGAGGCGCGCAAGTACGGCGTGCACGCGTCGATGTTCATGGCGCGCGCCAAGGAGCTGTGTCCGGACCTCATCGTCGTGCCGTACGAGTTTGAAAAGTACGAGGCCGTGTCGGAGGCGGTGTTTCGGATCTTCCTGCGGTATACGTCTGTTGTGCAGGCCGTGAGCTGTGACGAGGCGTATCTAGACGTGACGGGCCTGGGGGATCCGATGGACCTCGTCGCGAGGATGCGACGGGATATCCAGTCGGAGACCTCGTGCCGAGCCAGCGCCGGGGTCGGGCCGAACATGCTGCTGGCGCGACTGGCGACGGCAAAGGCCAAGCCCGATGGACAGTATCATATGAAGGTGGAGAGTGCGCTCGGGGAGCTCGCGGGTCTGGACGTCCAGGAGCTCCCGGGAATCGGGTGGCGCACGGGGGAGAAGCTGCGGCAGGCCGGCTTCCACTCGGTCTCGGACATTCAGAACAGCTCAAAGGCGTCTTTGCAGGGTGTGATCGGTGAAAAAGCGGGAGGACTGGCCTACGATTTCGCGTTCGGCATCGACGAGCGCGTGGTGACTCCGTCGACGGGGGCGGGCACCGAGCGGAAGAGCGTCGGCGCCGAGGTCAACTGGGGCGTGCGGTTCGACAGCGACGCCGATTCGGAGACCTTTTTGATGTCCATCGCGCAGCAGGTAGGCGACCGGCTGACGCAGCTCGGCATGCGAGGCTCGAGCGTCACGCTCAAAATCAAGAAACGGCGGGAGGGCGCCCAGGAGCCGCGCAAGTTTCTCGGGATGGGCATCTGTGACAGCCTCACGCGGTCGGCGGCCGTCGACCGGGTCCAGTCGGCGGTTTCGATATTTGAGCACGCGCTCCCGCTGCTGCGGTCGCTGCGTCTTCCCTTCGCCGACATCCGCGGCATGGGGCTTTCGGTGACCAAGCTCGAGACGACAGCAGCGGCAGAGGCGAGGGCGACGAGGACAAATCCGAGTCCGAGAAACGACTCCAAGGCAAGGAAGCGCGGTGCCAATGGACACATGCCGTCGCGCGACACCAACAAGAAGATGCAGCGGATCGACGTGTTTGCCAGGCCCGTGGTGCTTGGTGGGCCGTTGGGCCGAGACGAAGGCCAGGGGGACGAGAAGAGGGCGTCGAGCTCCGCGACAGCCGCCCCGACCAGGCTCCTGCCGAACGATATTGACGCGTCCGTCTTGTCCGAGCTCCCAGCCGATCTCCAGCGCGAGATACGTCTGGAGTACGGCCTTGCGATGACGACGGCGAGTGCCGCCGGCGGGCCTGCCGCAAGAGCGAGGCTCGCGCCCGTCTTCGCGAAACAGACAAAGCAAGGAAGACAGTCGAACCAAAAGCCGAAATTGGCCAGCGCGACCAACGCAACCAACGCAACCAACGCAAGGACCGTCGCGCCGAGGCCGCTGCTCACCGAGTACGACCCCATGCGCATGTCCCAGGTCGACGTGGACGTGCTGCGTGAGCTCCCGGTTGAGCTGCAGCAGGAAGTTGCCAGGAGCTTTGAAGCGTACGGGAAAGGGTTCAAGCTTCGGAAGCTCGCCGAGCCCCCGAGAGCGACCGTCGCGGCGTCAGAGGGCAGCGCGGCGGCCCGTCGACAGGCGAGGCGTGAGCTCGACCGCCGCATCAGCTCGCTGCGCAACAAGCTCCGACCGATCCTCCAGGAGGCAATGGACGCCTTGCTGGTGGGTTCGTCGACGGCGTTCGTCGCCAAGGTGGCAACGTGGCTCCGTTACGACACTGGTGACGGTGACCACCAGCTTGATTCGGACGATCATGTGCGACAGATCGCCGAGCTGTTGATTGCCGAAATAGAATCGCCCGCAGCTCGAATCAACACGACGGCGGCGTGGTCGTTAGCCCGAGGGCTCGCGCGCCTGGGCTCGTCATCGCCGGCCGTCAGACCCCTGGCATCGGCCGCCGCAGAGGCCCTGGCCCGGAAGCACGACATCCTCCTCCCAAGCAACGAATGAAAAATAACGAAAAACGAAAAACGAAAAACGAAAAACGAAAAACGAAAAACGAATAACGAATAACGAATAACAACGAGCGAATCTCGAATAATTGACAACTCACACCAACATTGCCCTGAGCTCATCGACCGACTTGCCCGTCTGGTAGCTCCGCACGATCCGCACGTCATCGCCCTCGCCCTCGCCCTCCACCGCCCTGGCCAAGAACGCATCCACCTCGTCCGGCCCATTCACGCCCGAATCAAGCAAATTACAAGCCACCTCCACCTGCCCCCGCCCATACGCCAGCCCCATCGCCTGCACCCCGGCCAGCCCCCCGCCCCGCTCGCTCACCGCCCGCGCCAACCGCTTGGCCAGCTCGACGTCCCCCGTATCCAACACCACATTGTGGTTCACCACGAACGGAACACACCCCACACACGCAATACCCCACGAATCCCGCAACGACGCCCCGCCACCAAAGTCTGGCGGCGACCCCCGCAGCGCCTCCCGCCACACCGCGTCCGACCCCTTCCACTGTTCCCCAGCGCCGTTCGCCCGGAAGTACCCAAACCGCCGACGCACCGTCGCCAAATCCACGCCTCGACCGATCCCATACGTGTACGTCGGCACGTACGCCCCGAGCGCCTCCCCGATCGCGTCCCTCGCCGCCACGGCCGCGTCCCTCGTCGCGTCGTCGCCCACCAACGGATGACACGAGACGTGATCCACGACACCCAACCTCGGATGCGTCGCTGCGTGCTTCGTCAAGTCGACCAACTCGAGCGCCAGCGTCGACACGGCCATCGCACCGCGCACCAAGCCGTCCACCGAGGAGGATACGATCGTGAACCCCGTCCTGTTGTACGCGTCGTCGACAAACACGTGCGCGAGGCGGGCGACGTGGTCTCGCGTTTGCACCGCGTCGCGTAGCCGAGAGACGACCGATGCGTTCCTACCCTCCGAGACGTAGACGTTGGCTGCCAAAGGCGTCGGGGTGAAAGACGACGTTGCTGCCGTCACCGCCACCGTCGTCCTCGCCATCGTCGTTATCGTCGCCATCGTTGACTTGGAGATGCCCGGCATCGTCGCCCCGACGAAACGAGCGATGGCCATTGCATTTCCAGTTTTTCGAAACCGGGAAATTCGGAAACCCCCACGAATTTTGCCTTCGCCATGGCTCCGCGCGGCCTGACAGCACCGTGGTAGCACCTTCTATCAGGTCCGTGCGTGCGTGCGTCCGAATCGATGGGCTGCGTCGCGAGCAAGCCCGTCCCGTCCGACTCGGCCGTGTCCCCCGCGGGGGAGCCGGAAGCGACGCCGGCCCGGGCTCCTCCGGACTACGCGGCCTTGGCGAAGAACACGCACTTCAGTCCGACGGAAGTGGAGAGTCTGATGAGTCTGTACGACAAGTTGTCGAACGAGTTACACCATGACGGTCTCATTCATAAGGACGAGCTGGCGTGGGCGTTGTTCAAGGCCCACCGGTCCAATCTGTTCGTGGACAGGGTGTTTACGTTGTTCGACGTGAAGCGGAATAACGTGATTGACTTTGAGGAGTTTGTCACGAGTCTGAGCGTGTTCCATCCGAGCGCGCCGCTCGAAGAGAAGGCGCTGTTCGCGTTCCGGATTTACGATATCGAGTCGACGAATTATATCGAGCGGAGCGAGGTGAAGCGGTTTTTGGTGGCGATTATCGCGGACAATCCGGACATCCATTTGAGCGATGAGGATTTGGATCGCATCGTCGACGACACGTTCGAGCAGGTGGACCTGACGGGGGACGGGCGGATCAACCCGGAGGAGTGGATGGCGTTGGTGAACGCGTCGCCCGGGATTATCTCGTACATGACGCTGCCGGTGCTGACGACGATTGTGAGCCGGTACCCGCGGACTCCAGATCGGATACGTCTGCTGGGGTGAGTTGCACTTGTAACTGATGATGAACGATACTGAACGATGATGACTGATGATGAACGATGATGATCGATGGACGTCGTCAGCGGTACTTTTTGTATATCGGGTGGTACACGGACTGATAGGCGTGCTCGAGCAGACTGTGGGGCTTGGGAAGCTCGGTTGCGACGCCCGTGCGGTAGGCCTTCTCGGCGAGGCCGGCCGCCACGTGGCACGCGACGTCGCGGAGGGCTTCGACCGGGGCCATGAGGCTTCCGGCGTCCAGGACGTCGTCCGGAACGACGTTAGCGAGGGTCGAAGCGACGTCAATGAACATCTCGTCGCGTAGCAGCTTGAGTCGAGCCATCGTCGTGCCGAGGGCGACGCCGGGGAAGACGTGGCTGGTGCACAGCTTGCTGACCTTGAAATCGCCGACCGATGTGGCGACGTGGCCGCTCGTGTAGCGATCGCCGAAGAAGCAGCGGCCCTTTGTCCACTCGAAGGCGTCTCTCGCGCTCACCTCGCCGGCTCCCGGGCTGCCGTCCTCGGCGCTGCGCAGCGACATGGGCAGGACGAGCGGCCGCTCGGCGCCCTCGCACATGGCCTCCAGCACCTCCTTCGTGAAGGCGAACGGCGGCTTGTCCTTGGAGAGACCGATGATGACGGTGGGTTTGATATGCTTGACGGCGCTCAGCAGGTCTGGGCACTCGACCGAGTCCTCGATGTAGGTCAGCTTGTGGTCCTCGAGCGCCTCTGCGTCCGCCCTGCTCCTGACCAGGAGGCCGTTCGAGTCGACAACGTGGATGTTTTTCCGGACCTCCAGGACCGTCCCACCGCGTGTCTCTCTCTGAATGGCCTCTTCGAGCAGCTCGGCGATCGCCGTCAGCACCGGCGTCTCTCCCACGAGGATAATCCGCTGGTCCGACAGCTCCAGGCCCGTCCGCCGCTGGGAGGCCAGAACGGACGACAGAGCCAGGATGGGAATGCCGAACTGCACGTCGGAAAACACGGGGAACGTGTGTCGGTACTCGGACAACAGGCGGAGCTGCACGTCGTACGCCATGTCCTGGAAGTCGATCATGACCGTCGAGCCGAACCGACGCTGCACGGCGTCCAAAAACTCGTCGATCAGCTCGTAGTACTTGTCTCCTCGGACTCTCCGGTGCTTCATTCCCACGTATATGGGGTTATCGAGCAGCCGCTCCGTGTCCGTCCCGTTGTCGATGACGACGGGCAGGCAGGTCGACGGGTCGACGCCGCCCAGCGCCACGTACTGCGCCAGCCTTGAGATGGGCGATCCGATGGCCTGTCGATGAGACGAGAAACAAAGATGGTGTGAGAGCGAACGAGAGCGAGATCGAACGAGAGAGAGCGCGAGGCCACCTTCAGCAGTACCCACCTGAACCCCCAGGTCACCGTACGTCCCCACGTTCTCGCCGTCCGTCATACAGATGGCCTTGACCCGCCGCTCGGGCCAGTTCTTCAGCATGGAAAACACGTGGCCCCTGTCCTTGAGCGAGAGGTAGATGCCGCGGGGCACCGACCGGAACATCAGGCTGTACTTCTGGCAGTACTCTCCCAGCACCGGAAACTGCAGCAGCGGCAGGAGATCCTCGATGTTGTTCTGAAGCACGTGGAAGAACAACCGCTCGTTCCGTTCCTGCAGGCTCATGAGGTAGGTCAGGCGCCGGCTCGGGTCGGACATGTTGTTCAGGTTGGTCAGCACGCGTTCCGCCTGCACATCCTGGTTCAGCACAGCCGGCGGCAGCAGACCGCGAAGGTAGAGCCTGTCGCGCTCACTCTCCGTGAACGCGAGACCCTTGTTGTACTTTGCATTCCTGAGGAGGTCGACGCCCGAGACCACGGTCCTGACCCACGGCGTCGTCGGCCTCCTGTTGTACTCGTTGCCGTCGCTGGAGTCCTCGAGGTCTGGGTCGTCGTCCGACGAGTACGTCGAGTAGACTCTGGAGCTGAGCGACGACGGTGGCCACGAGGACGACGTTGACGGCCAGGTGTCGGCATGTCGGAGGAGGCTTCTGAACTTCCTCGGCGTCGAGCGAGCCAGCGCGGCCATGCCGACTGTTGGAATGGAAGATGTGTATCGGGTGTATTGGGAGCCTTCCACGCACCCACAATGGGAATGTGGAGGGTGGGCAGACAGAGAAAGTTGATCAACTCGCTCTTTCTCTTCGTGACGAGAAAGAGCGACGCAGGCAAGGTTCGGTGGGGGTCCTTCGTGACGACCATCGGACTTCTCCGACAAACGCGGTCGCCGTGTTGCCGCGCCGTCGTTATCGCAAGATGCCTGCTTCTTCTTCCAGCCGGTGTTGCCGGAAGAACGGGACCGCGAGGAAGTCGTGGCCCGGCGGCGCAGTCGACGCGGCCGGCCGGACGACCTCGATCACCTGCTCGGGTAGAACGACGGGCCGACGTGCTGCGGACAAAGCGCAACGCGGCAAGCGTATGGGCACTCACGAGGGAATACCGCTCCGTGATCATGCGAGAGAAGATGGACGGCATCTCCAAGGCCCTGGGTTAGGGTATCGATTAGGGAATCGTGTAGAAAGCGCAATGCACATTTGCATTTCTCCTTCCTCGTCCGTGTTCATCGCACGCATTGTGTCGCATTCGTATTGAATATACATCTATCTACGTTGAATACACGCCAGCCCCTCCGGCGATAGGTCGACTAGGCGAATCCCTTTGCCCTACTTATCGGAATTGCATCCTCACCTCCCTGACAAATGAGCGGACACAAACTTGCCCCGGTGTTCGGCACGACCACCCAGGAGCGTTCCTTGTTGGACCCTCAGATCCTGGACCGATTCTGTACGTGTAGGACAAAACCCCGACCCGCGCGATCCCCCCTCTGACCCACGACTCACGACGCACGCTCGTCGTCACGCTACCTCCAACGCAGTGAACCTCGACCAGGGCGACAAGTGCATGGCCGAGTACGTCTGGATCGGTGGCACGGGCGCGGACTTCCGCTGCAAGACGCGTGTGCTGGACAAGCTGCCGTCGAGCGTGGCCGACCTGCCTTCGTGGAACTACGACGGTTCTTCCACGGGACAGGCCCCCGGCGACGACTCGGAGGTGATGCTTGTGCCGTGTGCCATGTACAAGGATCCATTCCGACCGGGAAACAACATTTTGGTGCTGTGCGAGTGCTTTGAGCCGCCGCGCATCAAGCCCGACGGGTCCGTGGAGCAGCCCAAGCCCATCCCCACCAACACGCGCAATCAGTGCAACAAGTTCATGGAGGCGGCCAAGGACCAGAAGCCGTGGTTCGGAATCGAGCAGGAGTATTCGATCATGGATAGCAAGACCAAGTGGCCCCTGGGCTGGCCCCAGAACGGGTACCCCGGCGAGCAGGGGCCCTACTACTGCGCGGCCGGGGCCGGCGCGGCCATCGGCAGGGACCTGGTCGAGGCGCACCTGAAGGCGTGCGTGTACGCTGGTATCAACATTTCCGGAATCAACGCCGAGGTGATGCCGTCGCAGTGGGAGTACCAGGTGGGCCCTTGCGTGGGCATCGACGCTGGCGACCAGATGATGATGAGCAGGTACCTGCTGTTGAGGCTGGCGGAGTTGTACAACGTCGAGGTGACGCTCGACCCGAAACCCATCCCTGGAGATTGGAACGGCGCCGGCGGGCACGTGAACTACTCGAACGAGGACACCAGGAGGGCGGAGGTCGGCTGGGACAACATCCAGAAGCAGATCGAGAAGCTCGGAAAGCGCCACGGACATCACATCGCGCTCTACGGAGAAGGAAACGATAGGAGGCTCACTGGAAAGCACGAGACGTCGTCCATGAGCGACTTTTCCTGGGGCGTCGCCAACCGCGGCTGCTCGGTCAGGGTGGGTCGCATGGTGCCGGTCGAGAAGTGCGGGTACTACGAGGACAGGCGCCCGGCGTCCAACCTCGATCCCTACGTCGTCACCGGTCTCCTCGTCGAGACGACCCTCCTCAAGTAGAAAACCAGAGCGGGAACAACGACGCGCGCATGTATATTATTATGTCGATCTTTTGTGTTACTGCCGTCTAGAATCCTACATCCAGAATCCTGCATCTATGAGTAGAGATCGTCGTCGTCGTCGTCCGCGGCGGCCGCGGGTGCGGCGCCGGCGCCCGCGGCGGCGGGAGTGCCGGCGTTGTTGGCCGCGCCCGGGAACCTGAAGTCGCTTCCGAAGCCCCTGCTCTGCTGCAGGTTCTGAGCAAACGCCTGGTACTTTCGGATGTCGCCGTCGCTCACCGAGCGCCTGGCAAACTTCATGGCCTCCTCGAAATGGGCCTTGGTAATTGCCGGGACGGGGTCCGGGGCGTCCTCCTCCATCTGGTCGGGGTTGTCGGCGAGCCTGCGCTCCCTCTCGATGTCCCTCTCGATGGACTCCCTGATGGCGTACTTGCAAGCGCGCTGGCAGATCTCCGTGATGTCCGCTCCCGAGAAGCCCTTGGTGACCTGCGCGAGGTGGTCGAGGTCCACGTCAAGGGCGACGGGCGACTTCCTGAGGGCAGCCTTGAAGATCTGCTTCCTGGAAGCCTCGTCGGGAAGCGGAATGTAGACCAGCTGGTCCAACCGTCCCGGGCGCATCAGCGCGGGGTCGATGATGTCCGGCCTGTTGGTGGCGCCGATGATGAAGACGGTCTTCTTGGAGTTCATGCCGTCCATCTCCGTGAGGAGCTGGTTCAGCACCCTGTCCCCGGCACCGCCGGCGTCGCCCGCGCTGTTTCCACGCTGAACAGCGATGGAGTCGAGCTCGTCGAAGAAGAGCACGCACGGGGCGGACTGGCGCGCCTTGTCAAAGATGTCCCTGACGTTGGCCTCCGACTCTCCGAACCACATCGTCAGCAGCTCCGGTCCCTTGATCGAGATGAAGTTGGCCTGGCATTCGTTGGCGATGGCCTTGGCCAAGAGCGTTTTACCGCATCCGGGAGGACCGTAGAACAGCACTCCCTTGGACGGCGACATGCCGTACTTCTCGAACTTCTCGGGGTGCTCGACCGGATACTGGACAGTCTCCTGCAGCTCGAACTTGACCTTCTCGAGTCCGCCGACGTCGTCCCAGCTGACGTTCGGCACCTCGACGACGGTCTCGCGGAGGGCGCTCGGGTTGGCCTGTCCGAGGGCCGTCTTGAAGTTGTCCATGGTGACCGACATGCTGTTGAGCACCTCGGCATCGATGGTCTCGTCCTCGAGGTCGATGACGTCCATCTTCTCCCTGATGCACTGGAGGGCGGCCTCCGTGCACAAGGCGGCCAGATCGGCGCCCACGTATCCGTGGGTGTCCTTGCAGATGGCCTCCAGGTCAACCGCGTCGTCTAGCTTCATGTTCCTGGTGTGGATCCTCATCACCTCCAGACGACCCACTTCGTCCGGGACGCCGATGTCGATCTCCCTGTCGAAGCGACCGAAACGACGGAGCGCCGGGTCGATCGAGTTGGGCCTGTTGGTGGCGCCCATGACGATGACGTGGGCCCTCGACTTGAGCCCGTCCATCAGCGTCAGAAGCTGGGAGACGATGCGGCGCTCGACCTCTCCGTTGGTCTTCTCCCTCTTTGGAGCGATCGAGTCGATCTCATCAATGAAGATGATGGCCGGCGAGTTCTTCTCGGCCTCCTCGAACGCCTTCCTGAGGTTCGACTCGGACTCTCCGGCGAGCTTGCTCATAATCTCCGGCCCGTTGATCAGGAAGAAGAAGGCTCCCGTCTCGTTGGCGACCGCGCGAGCGATCAGCGTCTTTCCGGATCCCGGGGGTCCGTAGAGCAGGATGCCCCTGGGCGGCTTGACGCCGATCGTCTTGAAGAGCTGCGGGTGGCGCAGCGGCAGCTCGACGAGCTCCCTGATCTGTGCCATCTGCTTCCTCACGCCACCGACGTCGTCGTAACCGATATCGTCGAGCTTCTCCTCGTCCTCCCTGATGATGGGCTCTCCCTCGCAGAAGATCTCCGTGTCCGGGGCGACGATGCAGTAGTCGCCCGGGTCGGTCTCGACCACCTTGAACTCAACCGTCCTCATGCCCCCGCGCACCAGAAACGTGTCTCCCTTCCTCACGGGCCTGTACGCCTCGACGAAGTACGGCTTGAGGTAGGCGTCGAACAGGCTACCCGTGATGCCCTCGCAGGTATCCTCGAACGGCAGCACGTGCACGCGCTTCCCGTACTTGACATCCGGGCACTGGTGGATCGACACGATGTCACCCAGACGCACGCGAAGGTTGCTCCTGACCACCTTGTTGAGGCGGATCCTGCCCTCCTCGATGGTGTCGTCCGCGAGCACGATGCACACGGTGTCCTTCCGCTTCTTCCCCTTGAGCAGCACGGTATCGCCCCTGAACAGCTCGAGCGTCTCCATCGTCGACGGATTCAGGGCCACGACCGAGTTGTCGTCGTTCGTGGCGTCGTCCACCAGCAGCCTGTTGGGCGACTTCTTGCGCTCGAGGATGGCCGTCGAGAAGTCCTTCTTCTTGTCGGCGCCGTTCTCTCCGGCGTTCGCGTTCGCGTCCCTGTCGAGTGGTGGCGGTGATTGTCGATGATTTTCGGTGAGTCGCGGGGCGGGGCGGCGCGGCGAGACGCGTCCGGGCGTCCGGGCGTCGTGAACCTCTCTCGTTCGAGGGTTTCTCGCCGAAGCTTCATCTTCCCGTCGGGCGATTCCCGCGGAATACGGCAGTACAGGGCAGACAGGCGCGTGGTCGCGCCCGAGAAGCTCCGCTCGGCGCGTCAGCGACGGGCCCGGTCGTGGCGACCACGGCACAGGCCACGACGCGGGGAACTCTTCTCGAGAAGACGATCAGGATTCCAAATCCGAAACGCGGTGCGTCCCTTCGCGGATCACGTACCCTGCGGGGGGCTCATTCGCCGTCATGTTTATCGATCGATGTCCAACGCGCGGGAAAGTCGATAAAACGAGTGGGATGTCGTTGAAGAGGAAGGAGGGGTCATGGCGACCTTTCAGGTCAAGCATGGAGACGCTCGATCGCCCTCTTGACGACGGTACGTCTGCGGACGCGGCACGTCTGCGTACGCGGCACGTCGGCGCACGCGGCACGCCGCCGCACGCGGCACGTCGGCGCACGTCGGCGCCCCGCGCGTCGCACGATCGATCCCCCTCTGCCCCACCCCGCTGCCTTCCGCGCCAATGATATTTTACCTTCAAAAACCGACTGACGAACAAACATCTTCAGATTCAACAAAAACGGAGTATGGCCGAGTACCAACTCGGCCGTAAAAGTCATTCAAACGAGTCCTGCTGCACTAAAATACGCCCACCACCACACACCACCCACTACCCACTCGAGCTTCCGAGCAGCCTCTCCAGCTCCTCCCTCACCGAGTTCAAACTCGAGTTGGCCATCCTGCTATCCACAATGTTACTCACATTGTCCTCCCTTCCGTCCATCACGTTGCCGTCAAACGCCACCTCGTCCATCCGGAACAGCTCAGACTCCTCGGCGGGCGACAGCGGCTGCCCGTTCTGGATTCCGTTCTGCAGCTCTCGCAGACGCTGCCTGTTGTCCAGCTCCGCCTGCAGCCGCTCCAACGACACGGCCGTTGTGTTCATCTTGGACGAATTCGACACGGTCGATTGGTTCGCGTTCGGCCCCCCCAGTCCGGTCGCCCCGCTTTTCGCATTTCCACCCACCGCATCCGGCTCCTCGTCCAGCACCGTGTACTGTCCGCGCTGCAGCGCCAGCGCCCGCTCCCAGTCCGTCACACTCACGTTGCTCTCCGGCGGCAACAGCAAGCTCCCACTCGGCTCGAGCCTGCAGCGCGCCGCATTCTCCGTGGACCACTCGGTAATGTCGCCCCACGTCGTGCTGTACACCGCCGGCTGGTGCCTCAACGACGCCTCCAGCAACGTCGCGAACCGCTGCGCGTCCACCTCGTCCTCGAACGCCACCACGGTATCCACGTTCGTCACGTCCTCCCCGTCGGACCAATCGCACGCCTCCACCGTACGCAGCGTGTAGATCCCCTCCGTCTCCTCCGACCCCATCCCGAAGAGAATCACGTAGCACGGCGTCGCGTCGCCGATCGCACTCGCCCCATGGCGATGCGCGTGCGAGCTGTTTTTCGTGAACGACGACGAGTAGATCGACAGGTCCTGATGCAACGTGTCCACCTTGGTCGCATCCACCACGTCCAGACGCGGGTCCAGGTGCGCATTCCCGTTGCTCGACGTCGACTTTGTTTTTGGCACATCCCTCCGACCGCTCGACGACAACGACGACAACGACGACGACGACCCGACCGACCCGACCGACATGCTCTCCTCCTCGTCCTCCGACCCCTCCGACCGCGCCGCCCCCACCTCCATCTCCATGTCCTCCTCCATCTCCTCATCGCTCACCCCCTCCTGCCCCATCATCAACAGCATCTGCTGCTCAATCTCCTCCAACTCGTGATGCGTACGCACCAAGTCCTCCTCCGACGCATTCCTCGGCAGATTCGCATCATCCTCCACGCTCGCGCGCACCCGCCCGCCCCGACCCCGCATCCTCCACACCGCCTGTTGCGCACCATACTGCGACGACACCGACCGCAGCTCGAGCGAATTCCTTCTCCGACGAATCCCCTCCCCGCCCACCGGCCGCCCCGCCTGCGCCACCACCAACGGCACCCCCACCACCACCCCGC
>Ga0222716_10002751_pt1 | contig 14263 bp, 29 predicted proteins | sample C33_13DmetaG_FD_165044 | JGI IMG/M metagenome (GOLD analysis project Ga0222716, IMG submission 165044) | Estuarine water microbial communities from San Francisco Bay, California, United States - C33_13D | ecosystem: Environmental > Aquatic > Marine > Unclassified | place: USA: California... | reverse complement strand
AAGGTACAACTGTATTGCTAAAACGTTTTAGGAAGTTTATAGACCAATGATTAAATTTAAAGATTACACTGTTGAGCCTGACTCACTAAACGAGAATGCTCTTAAGGCTTTAAGAGTTGCAACTAAAGCACACAAAGGTCAATTCAGAAAGAGTGGCGGTGAGTATATTGATCACCCTAAAGAAGTTGCTCGATTTGTAAAACAATTTAAAAAATCTAATAACCTTTCTGCAATGATCCAAGCAGCTTATTTGCATGATACATTAGAAGATACTGATACAACATACGAAGATTTAGTTAAACAGTTTGGTGCATTAGTAGCAGATATGGTACAGCAATTAACTACAGACAAAGCAGCATCAGACGCGATTGGTAAAGGTGAATATATTGCTGGTAAAATGGCTAAGATGTCGAGCTGGGCGTTAGTAGTTAAACTTGCAGACAGATTAGCAAACGTACAAGATATTGATACAAGACCAGCTGCATTTCAAAAGAAGTATGCTGCTCAAACAAGGTTGGCATTAAAACGTCTCAGATCAGATAGATACCTCAGTAAAACTCATAACAAAATTATGAGTGCTATTGAGAAAAAAATTAAGGAATATTAACTATGGCTAAGCTATACTTAATTCTATTTCTTGCTACATTTATGAGTGGAGTCGGATATGCTGGCTACAGTTATTATATGTGGTCTCAAGAAACCATTGGCACTTTACGTGAAAATAATGTTAAACTAGTAACAGCAACAGAGACCCTCCAGGCAACTGTAGAGAAGATTACTGCTGATGCAAAAAAGAATGAACAACTAAATAACGATTTAACCAAAAGATTGCAGCAATCGCAAGAACACTTAGATAAGCTAAGAGGCGTATTTGCTAAGATCGATTTGACTATGGAGGCATTAACAAATGCACAAGGACTTGAAGACCGAGTTAACAACGCCGTTAACAAACTTATTGGACGGATCCAAGATGAAACTACTCCTCCTTCTGATAAGCCCGATGATGCTAGCGGGGTGTCTGGGGAGACCAGCGGAACCGACAGTAGTAGTAGCAACTGAGTATCAAGAACAAAATGTTCCTATTCAGGAAAGACCCAAAGCAGTAGAGTTTCCTCCTGTTGATTGGTTCGTCATTACTGAAGAGAATCTAGAAGAGAAGCTAGCTGAGATTGATTCTAAGACTGGCAATGTAGTCCTATTTACTATTACTCCAAAGGGTTATGAAAATCTAGCTATTGGAATTGCAGAGCTTCGCCGTTATGTGAAAGATCAGCAAGCAATCATTGCTTATTATGAAGAAGCTCTTACGGATGAGCCAGAGCCTCAAACTTCAGAAGAAAAATAAAAAAAAATATATTTTAAAATCCGGTGATTTTCCCCGTTTACCAGTTTGGGAAAATCCTATATAATCCTACCAACAAACAAATTAACAATACATCTATGGTGTACGACCATAGACGTCCATACATATATTCCAAAAGAGGTGCGCGATGCTAAAACCAGTTCCAACTAATCGGGAGCGGGACACAAGAGATCTTATGTCCCAAACTAAATTCTACGAAGGCTATTCCAGATGGGATGATGACAAAAACCGATATGAGATGTGGGACGAATCAGTATCACGTGTGATGGAAATGCATCGTGAATTCTATGCAGACAAGATGACACCAGAACTACAGCTGTTGATCGATGAGGCTGAGTCATCATATAAACTCAAGTATGCATTGGGTGCACAACGAGCATTACAATTTGGTGGCGATCAGTTACTAAAACATATGATGAGAATGTACAACTGTACCTCTACCTATGCTGACCGCCCAAGGTTCTTCTCTGAGCTATTTTACGTGCTTCTGTGCGGTGCTGGGGCAGGTTTCTCTGTTCAGTACCATCATGCTGACAAGATGCCAGATATTAACGATCGTAAGAAACAAGCCAAAGGTTGGGTAGTAGAAGATTCAGTAGAAGGTTGGGCAGATGCACTGGGTGCATTAATGTCTTCTTACTTTGCTACAGATCAACAATTCCCTGAGATGGCTGGCCGTAAGATTTACTTTGACCTCAATCAAGTACGTCCTAAAGGTGCAATGATCAACGGTGGATTCAAAGCACCAGGTCCAGAACCATTGCGTCGAGCATTAGACAAGATTGAACATTTGATTCAGTCTCGTGTACTTAAAGGTGAGAAGCGTCTACGTCCAATTGACATCTACGATATTGCTATGCACGCATCTGATGCTGTACTGGCTGGTGGTGTTCGTCGTTCTGCAACAATTTGTTTGTTCTCACCAGATGATCAAGATATGTTGACAGCCAAGACAGGTAATTGGTTTGTTGATAATCCACAACGCGGTCGTTCTAATAACTCGGCTGTGATTGTTCGTGATGAAATAAAACGTGATGACTTTAAAGAGATTATGACCTCTATCAAAGAGTTTGGAGAGCCTGGTTTCTTCTTTGTTGATGACAAAGACATCACAACTAACCCTTGTGTTGAAATTGGTATGTTCCCACAGATCGACGGAGAGTCAGGATGGCAGGGATGTAACCTTACGGAGATCAATGGTTCTAAATGTACAACAAAAGAAGAGTTCTTTAAGGCGTGTCGGGCAGGTGCTATTATGGGTACCTTGCAGGCTGGCTATACGGACTTTAAATATCTAACAGAAACATCAAGAAAGATCTTTGAGCGCGAAGCATTGTTAGGCGTGTCTGTGACAGGTTGGATGAACAACCCAGACGTATTGCTGGATGCTGATGTTCAGAGAGAAGGAGCTGAAATTGTTAAACAAGTTAATAAAACCGTTGCGGGGCTTATCGGAATTAATGCGGCGGCTAGAACAACGTGTGTTAAGCCTTCTGGAAATGCTTCCGTACTTCTCCAGACGGCGTCTGGTATACATGGTGAGCATTCTCCTCGTTATCTACGTCATATACAGTTAAACAAAGATACAGAGGTAGCACAGCTGATCGCAAAGACCAATCCATACATGGTAGAAGAGTCTGTGTGGTCAGCTAATGGTACAGACTATTGTATTGGCTTCCCTGTCATCTCACCTGAAAATTCATTGTATCGCGAAGACCTTTATGCAACAGACTTGTTGGAGAAGGTATCGCTGGTACAGAACAATTGGGTAGAAGCAGGAACCAATCATGAGTTGTGTGCTAATCCAAAGACACGTCATAACGTATCTAATACTGTAACTGTTATGCCACATCAGTGGACACAGGTAGAAGACTATGTGTATGACAACCGTCATAGCTTTGCTGGGATAAGTTTCCTAGCCGGCTCGGGTGATAAAGACTTTGCCCAAGCTCCAATGACTGAAGTTCTTACTGAACAACAAATTGTAGCCAAGTATGGTAAAGCAGCATTGTTTGCATCTGGATTGATTGTAGACACTCGTAAGCAAGGCTTCCGTGATTTATGGGAAGCAACTATGGTAGCTCAAACTCCACCAGAGTATCAAGGTGAAGTATCTGACCTGCGTGCTGAGTGGATCCGTCGATTCAATAAGTTTGCTGACAACTACTTTATGAATGATCTCAAAGAAGCAGAGTATTGCCTCAAGGATGTATTCTTACTTCACAAGTGGACAAAGATCCAACAGAACATTAATTCTATTGACTTTGTTGACGAACTGGATGAGAAGAGATTCACCGAGATTGATACAATGGGTGCAGTAGCATGTCAAGGTGGTGCTTGTGAAATTACTTTTTAAAAGTACACCTCGACTATATACTACGAATCATGAAAATTGTGTATATAGGAGATAAAAGCACATGGAAGAAGAATATTGGACAGAATGTGTTGCTTGTGATACAGAAACACAAGTGATTGTTTTTGAGAGTGATGAGCTTCCACAGAACTGTCCAATGTGCGGATATCCAACCAGCTTTACAGTTGTTGAAGATGACGACTAAATAGGCCTCGAAAGGGGCCTACTTTACTATGTGGTATTACAATGATGAGGTGTTCGAAGAAACACCTGAAGAGTATCAAGGGTTCGTCTATATGATTACCGAGATTGATACAGGCAAGAAGTATATTGGCAAGAAGTTCTTCTGGAAGCCAAAGATATTACCTAAAACTAAAACACGTAAGAGACGCGTCAGAACACGCGTAGAAAGCGATTGGCGTAAGTACTATGGCTCCTCTACCGAAGTGCAACAACTTGTGGAAGAAAAAGGTGTTGACAACTACCGTAGAGATGTGCTATACTTATGTCGAACTAAGGGTGAGTGCTCTTACTATGAAGCCAAGCTTCAATTTCAATATGATGTGTTGTTGAGCGATGACTATTACAACGAGTTTATTGGATGTAAGATACATTCTAAACATATAAGGAAAAATGATGATTCTGATTGATTATAATGCAATTGCTATTAGTAATGTGGTTGCGATGAAAATGGAAGTAGAAGAGGATATGGTTCGTCATATGATCCTTAACAGTATTAGGATGCATCGTGTAAAGAACAAAGCAAAGTATGGTGAGATAGTAATCTGTTGTGATGGTTTTAAGAACTGGAGGAAAGATGCTTTCCCTCCATACAAGCATAAGCGCAAGGATGCTCGTAAAGAATCTAAAATGGATTGGAAGGAACTCTTCCGTATTACAAATATGGTTCAACAAGAGATCAAAGATAACTTTCCATACAAGGTAGTAGATGTTGCTGAGTGTGAAGCTGATGATGTCATTGGCGTGCTAGTAGAACAAACACAAGAGTTTGGACAGCATGAGGAAGTAATGATTATCTCTGGCGATAAAGACTTTGCTCAATTGCAGAAGTATGAAAACGTTGCTCAATACTCACCTGTACAAAAAAAGTTTATCAAGACAGACACTCCTCGCAAGCAGCTTATGGAGTTGATCCTAAAGGGTGATACATCTGATGGTGTACCTAATGTATTGTCTGGTGACAATGTGTTTGTTGAAGGTGTACGTCAAACGCCTCTACGTCAAAATAAAATTGATCAACTAATAAACGATCCTAAGTCTATGGGCGAAGAGATATATCGTAACTATTTACGTAATAAAAAATTAATAGATCTGTCTGAGACCCCCGATTCTGTCAGAAAAGAAATTATATATAACTATAACAATCAAAAAGTAAGTGACAGAGGTAAAGTATTTCCATACCTCGTTGACAAGAGATGTAGAATGTTATTAGAAAGCGTTGAGGAATTTGTATAATGGCACACCACGTGACTAGACGAGTACATGAAGTGATTGAAATGGTTTCCAAAGCTAAGACTAAGGAAGATAAGATTTCCCTTCTAAAACAACATGAGACCCAAGCATTGAAAGATGTGCTTGTTGGAGCTTATCACACAAAGGTAGAGTGGAATCTTCCGCCAGGAAGACCTCCCTTTGAAGCAGCAGAGGAACGTAGTGTTCCTTCCAATCTTCTTAAACAAACTAGAAAGTTTAACGATTTAATTAAGGGTGGCCCAGGCGACAGTTTACCAGCCTTCAAACGAGAGAGAATATTCATCCGTTTGATCGAACAAGTCCACCCCAACGATGCCGAACTTCTATTAAAGATGGTGGCAAAAAAGCAGCTGGCTAAAGGCGTAACTAAAAAACTAGTTGAGGAGGCCTTTCCAGGACTGATTGATTAACCTTCAAAAAAAATGAAAATACAAGGAGATGTGTATGACTGATTTTCAGCTTTCTGTACTTCAACAGGACTCAGAAGAACTTCGAGAGTATATAACAGAGTTAACGCAAAAGGGCAAGGACGCTCTTGTGACAAAGTTATCAAAGAAGTTAGAGTTTCTAGAATCACGAATTGCTGTTCATATCTAACATACGGAGGGTGTAACAGTGGCCAGCTTCGGCTGGTCACAACTACTAGGAAATTAAATGCCAACTTATACAATGATTAATAAAGAAACCGGCGAAGAGCAGGATATGGTTCTGTCTTTTGCTGAACGAGATGAACTTCTTGCTAAAGGTAATCATACTCAAAAACTAACCACTGCTAAAATTGTTTCAGGGGTTGGAGGCACCGCTCGTCTAACATCTGATGGGTGGAAAGATAAATTGAGAGAGATTAAAAAAGGCTCTGGTAAAGATAATACGATTAATATATAATGTCTAAACGTCATAAAACTTCACACAACTCTTTGCAGGTTAGGCTTGACGATCTGCTAGAGTATCACCCTATTACTAAAAATCAGGAACTAACATATGATGCTTGGGAAGACGATTACAATCTTGTTCTTACTGGATCTGCTGGAACCGGAAAAACATTCATGGGAATGTATCTTGGGCTCGAGCAAGTATTAGATGCAAACACAGAACAAGATAGATTAGTCATTATTAGATCTATGGTTCCCACTAGAGAGCTTGGCTTTCTTCCTGGAACGAAAGAAGAGAAAGAAGATGTATTCACATCACCTTATAAGGCCATTGCTAATGAACTGTTTGGCGATACAACTTCATGGGGTAGAGCAGTAACATCTAAGAAGATACAATTTGAGTCTACATCTTTTATCCGTGGACTTACATTAGATAATGCTGTAATATTGGTAGATGAAATGCAGAACCTTTCTTTTCATGAATTGGATTCTGTGATAACAAGAGTCGGCAAAGGCTCAAGAATTATGTTTGCGGGAGACTATCTGCAATCAGACTTTAAGTTTAAAGATGAGAAAGATGGAATAATTAAGTTTCTAACAATTGTGGAACAACTAAAGAAGTTTGAGATTATCAACTTTGGTTGGGAAGATATTGTTAGGTCGGATTTTGTTAGAGACTATATAATGACAAAAGAAATGTTAGGAATGGAATCATGAATTTTACAATCTATGGTAAAGAGATGTGTGAGTACTGCGACAAGGCAAAAGAGATGTGTCGTCAGTATGGGTTTACATTCGACTACCATCCGATTGATGATAGGTTTGCAGGTGAGACGAATTTTGACACTCTCAAGGAAAGAGCTGCCAAAGAGAATCTTACCATCAAAACTGTGCCAGTGATTTGGCATAACAATAAGTTCATTGGTGGTTACAATGACCTTATGTCTTATATTGAAAACACTAGAGAGTATGGCCAAGGAGGGTTCTGATGGCTAAGTTTGGGCGCTACGATCCACGCAACAAAAAGAAAGACCGTAACAAAAAAAACTCACTCGATAAAGATTGGAAAATTAAATCTACAGTCAACGAGACTCAACTTCCTGGTTTTAGTTTGAACGAGGTTATGTATGATCATTATGAAGGATTTGATGAAGATGGACCTGAACAACTTAATGGATAGAAATCTGTTTGACATCCTCAATCTTAGGACACGATATGAACAAATTGTATCGTTTCGAAAAACCTATGACTTGCCCAGTTATAGTAGCGATATAGATAGTCTATATTACTTCATTAATAATGGCGCAAAGAACAATCGCTTTCGTAAGCGCTTTGATGAAGCAATGATAATTGCCAAGGATATTATAAAAAGTTATGAAGATGAAAAGATTGATCTATCAGGTGTACACAGGCAAGCAGAGTAAGCTCTACAACCACTGTACACAATCTGTTGCTAATTATGCTAGAAGACTAGGTGTGGACTACAAGGTCCAACGCACCCCTATCCTCATGATAAAGCCAGATCCGTTTACAACCAACAGGAGTAAAGAGTCGTATGAAAAATATGGTGGCTTCCTTCCGATCTATGAGAAAGAAAATGCTCTCGGCTTCTTGGACTCATACGATCAAATTGCTATTATTGACGCTGATGTTTATATACGCCCTGAGTGTACCGAGTCAATTTTTGATGCTGCTGGTACTGATGTTGACTTTGCTGGTGTACTAGAAAGAGATATGCCTTGCACATCTCAGTATGTGGCTAAGATAGCTAACTACTCTCGTATGCAATATAGCATGCCAAATATTAACCATTTGTTTGATTGGAAGCATCCAGGAGGTGCAGATTTCTATAACATGGGAATCATGGTACTAAACAAATCAATATCCAAATATCTAAACGGACAGACTCCATTAGAGTTTCTTCGCCGGCCGATGTTTAAACCATTCGTAGATGGTATTGGAGCTTGGAAGTGGTCTACCGATCAAACTCTACTCAATGTGTGGGTAAAGAATGAAAAGATGAAAGTAAAGAATCTACCTTTCAAATGGAATGGTTTGTTTACTGGAATAGAAATGAGTAGAATAAAAGAATGTAACTTCATTCACTTCTTCCTGAAGGATAAGTTAATTGATAAAGGTGAGAACGTAGAGGAGTTAATGAAGTATGTATAAACTATTCATTCATATTCCAAAGAACGCTGGTATGACTATTAGACGCAGTCCAATGCTTAACAATAGAATTATGTTGGCTGGAAGCAACATACACAAGTCACCAGAGTATTCTCAAGCTGTATTAGATAAAATGAATTCATTAGGAGATCATCATGGCTTTGAACATGCGAGGTGGCGTGATGTTCATCCCTCAATACGTGACAGAAACAACGCCTTTGCTGTCATTCGCAATCCTTGGGATAGGGTTGTTAGCCGCTACTTCTTTGCTAAGAAGGTAATTGAAGTAGAGAAGAAAGTGAGTAAAGAATATGCAGATGTTAGTTCGTTTGAAGCATTCCTTGAGGAACGCCACAAGTGGGGTAGTGAAAAGTATATGTGGCATAGGGCTGTTCGAGGTTGGTACCCTGCTTTTGATCATGTTAGTGATGACAGCGGCCGTGTACGTTGTGACATTGTTCGGTTTGAGAATCTTAACGACGACCTATGTGAATATTTTAATATAGCTGAGATGAGCAAAGCTCGTAATGTAACAGCAATTAACAGTGGTACATACAGAGATGTATACACACCAGAAACAATTCAAGTTGTAGCGGATTGGTATAAGAAAGATATTGAGCACTGGGGCTACGACTTCGACACAGGGCCAGCAAGGAACACAATGTATGCTTGAACACCTATTCAATAGAGCTGGCTGCGATAAGTCAGCTAAACATCAATATCACACTGTATACGAACCAGAGTTTGATACGTTAAGAAACGAACCTATCAATATTCTTGAAGTAGGTGTGTTCAAAGGTGACAGTATCAAAGCATGGCTAGAGTTCTTTCCTAATGCAACAATATATGGAATTGACATTTTCAAACGAGTGCGTCCAGAAGAGATTGAAGTTCTGAACCATGAAAGAGTAAAGTGGCTCAAAGGTGATAGTACTAATATTGCAGTACGAGATATGGTAAAAAAACAGTGGCCAAGAATTCGTTTTGATGTTATAATAGATGACGGACTCCACACTCCAGACGCTAACGCGAAGACATTGCATAATCTATTTCCTCTGTTGAAGAAGAATGGTAAATTCTATGTTGAAGATGTTTGGCCTTTGGATGTAATGACAACAAAAGAGATGCAGCATTGGTGGGTTCAGAAATATCCAGAACGGTATAATATTTTAGAGATGAATAAATTCTTAAAAGAATTAGATGGTAAACAAACAAAAAGGTTTGACCTTAGGAAACAATCTGGGCAACCTGATAGCTATATTATTAGAGTACAATGAAAGCATATGCAATAGTGATAAAAGGTAATAAGCTATCAGAAGCTGCCTTTGAGACATTAACTGATTCATCCAAGAGTGTTGGTAATAAGTTTCCTATCCATAGATTCGAAGCTGTAACACCTGACTATGTTGATGATACTATGAAAGAACATTCTATACGTTGGAACTATCCATGGGTAGGTAAAGAGCAATGTCTAGAAACTGGTCTACGAAAGAATGCATACAGAACAGATAATCCTAAAGCTCGAGTAGGATGTGCTCTGAGTCATTATCTTCTATGGAAGCGATGTGTAAAGCTTGATGAGCCTATTATGATATTAGAGCATGACGCTATGTTCACTCAGAAGATAGACTTTGATATAAACGATAGTAATATGTTCATTGTGGGTATCAACAATCCTCTAGGAGCTACAAGACTTGCTAGAGATTTCTATACTACTATAATGAATAATAAGCAATGGGTACAGTTAGTACCTAAGATCGATCATTATGACATACCTCAAGGATTAGCAGGTAATAGCGCTTATGTAATGAAACCAGCAGGTGCTAATAAGATGTTAGAGCTTGTTAAGCAACACGGACTATGGCCAAACGATGCTCTTATGTGTCGACAGTTAGTACCTCGGCTTGGGGTTACAAAGAAATTTTATACTAAGGTACAAGGGTTGAGGAGTACAACTACATTATGAAACATTATGTTATTACAATGTCTCAGACTCCAGAGTCAGTTACAGCAGCTGAACGATGTATTGAGTCTGGTAAACGATTTGATCTTGAGATTGAGAAATGGGAAGCAACAACTCCTAACGAACTACTTCCAGCATTGCTAGTGAATGCAGGTATAAGTGATCAAGGATTCAAGGAAGTTTATTCCAGACTAGATAATTGTATGTCAGCTTTTCATTCCCATTGGTCGTTATGGAAACACTGCACTGAAATAAATGAACCTGTAACAATCTTTGAACACGATGCAGTAATTAATGATAATATACCAGAAACATTTTTTACTGGGTGTATTAGTTTTGGAAAGCCATCGTATGGTAATTTTAAAATTCCTCCTATGCTGGGTAAAAACGATCTGGTATCAAAAAGATACTTACCAGGAGCACATGCATATAGAGTTAATCCGTGGGGTGCAAAGCAGCTGGTAAAACAAGCAGCGTTATTAGCAAGACCGACAGACGTGTTTTTACATATGGATACTTTTCCTTGGCTAGAAGAATATTACCCATGGCCAGTAGAAGCAAGAGATACTTTTACAACTATTCAAAAAACAGAAGGGTGCTTAGCTAAGCATAATTATAATGGCAGTTACAAAATTATCTAATCTTTTTATTACAGGGTGTGATAAGAAAACACGTTGGATGTTACCTTGGTTTAAAGATAACTTCTATAAACACAATCCAGAAGCTAATCTGCATGTGTTTGATTTTGATGAGATTGGAACAGGTTGGTTTAGTAAACCCACTGCTATGGTAGAAGCAAGCAAGCTGGCTGACAATGTGTGTTGGCTTGACACTGATTGTGAAGTGAGAGATGATATTACTGGCATCTTTTATCTTATCGAACCCAATAAGCTAACCATGGTAGAAGATCAGCCTTGGACTATGAGACGTGGAGAGACATGGCACAATAGCGGTGTGGTAGCGTTTCAAGGTAAACCTATTATCCTCAACCATTGGCAACAAGAGTCGGTTATGATAATTGAAGATAAAGGACCCATGTACGGAGATCAAGATGTGCTGCATGAGTTGGTTAGAACAGGACTAAACAGACAGATACATATCAACACTATTCCAAAAAGATGGAACACTCTTAGATTAGATTTAATAGATGGCAATGCACCTAGGAATATTAAGATAATGCATTGGACAGGTAGTATGGGTAAAGATGAGATAAGGAAGCAAATGAATGAGTAGGACCGTTCATCTAATTGGTAATGGCGATAATGCATCAATGTACAAGCCATCCAAAGGTATCAAAGTGACTTGTAACATTCCACCTTTTGAGGTGGCTAATGTTTATACAACGTGTTTAGTTGATTTCAAGATGATGAAAGCCATGACTGAGGGTAGCGTTTATATACCTGGAGAATGGACTTTAGGATATAGACCTAAGATATGGATGCAGAATAATCCTAATTATTATATGCAAGTGGCTCAACACATCAAAGGATTCTACTTAGAGCTTCCAAAATATGTGTCAACATATACAGACTTTAACTGTGGGCATATGGCTACTCATTACAGCGCTAATGAGTTGAAAGCAGATGAGATCCACTTATATGGGTTTGATTCTATCTTTGATTTTAACCTAAGAAGCTGCACAGATGTGTATTTAAATAGCGACAGAAGTCTTTCCAACAACAACAGACTAGCCAACAACTGGCGGCCAGTGTGGGAAAATCTATTTAATGAATTCCCCAACACTCAATTTGTACTACACCATGAGCACACAGATGCTAAAATTAAACTCGGAAAAAATGTTGAAGTAACCACAAAATAATTGTTGACCTTTGTTTGACTTTATGCGATAAGGTATAGGTCAGATGGAGGACAGCATGTTAGTAGAATTTGAAGGTAAGTTTTCTAAGGACCGAGTTGACACAATTTGTGATGCAATTGCTTATGGTCAAACGAAGTTATTTCCACATGAGTCTGATGTTTTTATAAATATAGAAGCAATCAGAAAACAAGGAGTGTGTGGTGATTGTATGTTTGAAGACGATAACGAATTTACTATCCGTCTGAACAAATCTCTTTCCCTTTCAGATCTAATTACAACTGTCTTGCACGAACTTGTGCATGTTAAACAATATCTTGAAGGTATGGTAATGGATACTGAAAGTGCCTACGAAGATCGGTGGCAGGAAATAGAAGCGCACACTCTGGAGAAAGAACTGACGGAGGGGTTCAATGCCCAGGCGTAAAACAAATAAAAACTTTGATGATCAATGTCTTCAATTGACATCAGAAAATATCAATATGTATGTACCATGGTATATAATGGCTTCATACGCGTATTATGTTGAGGATAATCCTATTCTTTCTGATCATGTGTTTGATCGTATGGCAAAACAGATTTTAGTTCATTATGACGAAATTGAGCATATGCATAAGTATCTGTTGACAAAAGATACACTAGAAGCAGGTACATTTTTAGGTGAATATCCTTCACGTATAAAAGGTGCTGTAGATAACCTGAGGGGATAAAATGGTTGACTCATGTGACGATCCATGTGATGATGTAACGGTAAAAGATTTAACAGGATGGACAAAAAGTGACAGTAGCAGAAGTGGCGAGAAGGATCCTCGACAACGATTGGAAAGACGTGACGGAAGTAGATATCCGGACTCTTGGACTCGCTATGAGCATGGTTGAATTGGTGATAAATAAGAACAAATAGGAGCTCTTATGAAACTAGAAGTGTAAATAACTGTTGACTTCTGTTTAACTATGTGGTATAACTATTATATCAAATGAAGGAGATTACAATGTTTGATTCAAAGTTCATCGAAGCGTTCGACAATTATGCAAACAGCTATGAAAACCAAACACCTGATGGTACAGTAATTTGGGATTATGTTGACGCTGATCTTTGTATAGATAAGTGGCATGAGAAGTTGGGTCAAGATCAGTATATGTCTTGGTTCAATGACATGGCTGATCAGTTTCTTAAAGCTCGGAGGGCTGCATAATGACTCCTTGGATTCAGGAAACCCGTAATGGGTTTGATGTGGCTGAAGAAGAAATTAATCGCCTTGAGGCTTTACCTGTTCAAGGCGAACAGTCTTGTATGGTTCAGTCTGATATGAAGAAGTGGAATCAGAAAGAAGGTAACTGGCCTCAGATGGCTTACCGCAATATGATTGTTCTTCATGCTATTGACCGTGGATGGCTTCAAGAGTATTTTACTGGATTGGAGATTATTGAATGACATTAGAAAACCTTCGAAAGCTTCTTCGAGATAATGGAGTTGAGTTCTATATCAAAAAGCAGAAAGGTGATCTTGTAAAAATTCATGTGCTAGTAGAGGATGAAGCAGATGTGTCTACAACGAGCTGAATATCATGGTCAAGTAGCTCTTGACATTTTAGGTAACAATCTACATCAACCATATGTTGGTGGTAAGTGCAATCGAGAACGGATTGAAGAAGCTGTTCTTTTAGGTATATACGCTAGAGAACTAAAACCAATGAATCAAGAAGATGTTGACTTTATTTGTGATTTGCTGGATAGTTTGATAGTTGAATATGGAGAGAAAACATGAAGAAAACATCATTGACACTTGCAGCTGTAGTTGCATTAGCAGCACCAGCTCATGCTGACGTTGCTTCAAATATTAAAGTTTTTGATCATACTAAGACAATTACAAAATATGTTCCTACAACAACTTATGTTTGTAATGAAATCAAAAAGCCGGTCTATGGCAATGTGCAGAAACAAGGTGATGCTGCTGGTGGAGCTTTGCTGGGTATGATCCTTGGTGGAGTTATTGGTAAAGGTGTTACTGGTGACGATGGTGGCGCTGCGGCTGGTGCTGTAGTTGGTGGTCTTATTGGTGCTGACAAGGGCGCTCAAAACAGAACATCAAGAGAAATTGTTGGATATGAAATTGTCGAACAGTGTGAGAATGTTACTAGAAATACAAAAGAAAATGTAGAAGTTTATTCTCACTCAACAATTCGTTTTTATCTAGATGGCAAACGATACGTAGTTCCATTCCAAAAGTAAG
>Ga0222716_10002748_pt1 | contig 14269 bp, 8 predicted proteins | sample C33_13DmetaG_FD_165044 | JGI IMG/M metagenome (GOLD analysis project Ga0222716, IMG submission 165044) | Estuarine water microbial communities from San Francisco Bay, California, United States - C33_13D | ecosystem: Environmental > Aquatic > Marine > Unclassified | place: USA: California... | reverse complement strand
GCCGCGGCTACTAAAAAACTAGCCATATTTGACGCTTTTGAAATACTACAAAGAATAGAGGAAGAGCAAAATATACTAGACGACAAACCAAAAGAAACTAAAGAAAAAGCTTTCAGAGGTTTTGCAGAAGGGAGATCTAGATCATGATTTATAATCAAACTTTATATAGAGTAGTAGAAGATCATATAAAACCTAGAATAATAAATAAGCTTAATAAAAGTAAAAAATGGGTTTACGGCTATAATAAAGAGCATGATGTTGTAGTTATAAGTAAAACTGGTCAAATAGGTGAGATATATGAAATACAAAATCTAAAAATAGCTTTACCAAAAGCTGATAATGTTTTTAATTTTAAGAACAAAAAGTGGACTAGATTTGATTACCCTAAAGAGTTAAGTAGAATTAAATCTGTTTTTGATTGGGACGAAATGCCCAGTAATTTTAAAGAAGATTGGTACGAATATATAGATAATGAGTTTGAAAGAAGAGAGAATGGTTTCTGGTTTACTAACAAAGATAAGCCTAGTTATATTACTGGTAGTCACTACATGTACTTGCAGTGGAGTAAGATTGACGTTGGGCAGCCAGACTTTAGGGAATCAAACAGGTTATTCTACATATTTTGGGAGGCATGTAAAGCAGATGCAAGGTGTTACGGTATGTGCTATCTCAAGAACAGACGCTCGGGTTTTTCGTTCATGGCTTCCGGAGAAATTGTCAACAAGGCTACCATATCAACCGACTCACGTTTTGGGATACTGTCCAAATCTGGCCCCGATGCTAAGAAGATGTTCACCGACAAGGTTGTACCAATATCCATCAACTACCCGTTCTTTTTCAAACCGATCCAAGACGGTATGGACAGGCCGAAGACAGAACTCGCCTACAGAGTCCCGGCGTCGAAGCTTACAAGACGGAAGCTCGATACAAACGAGAAAGTACAAGAAATTACCGGTCTCGACACGACAATCGACTGGAAAAACACGGGGGACAACTCGTACGATGGGGAAAAACTACAATTATTAGCTCATGATGAAAGTGGTAAATGGGAGAGACCTAACAATATTAGAAACAACTGGAGAGTAACAAAAACATGTTTAAGATTAGGTAGAAAAATTATAGGTAAATGTATGATGGGTAGCACCTCCAATGCTTTAGACAAAGGTGGTGATAATTTTAAAAAACTATACTATGCATCAAATGTTGATAAAAGAAACGCCAACGGACAGACTAGTTCAGGATTATATTCTTTGTTCATACCTATGGAATGGAACTACGAAGGATACATTGATTCTTTTGGATTTCCTGTATTCAACACACCAGAAAAACCAATTGAAGGTCCAGATGGTTCGCTAATAGATTTAGGCGTAATAGAACATTGGCAAAATGAAGTTGATGGTTTAAAAGACGATCAGGACGGTTTAAACGAACTATATAGACAGTTTCCTAGAACAGAGGATCACGCTTTTAGAGATGAAGCTAAAAATTCTTTGTTTAATCTAACGAAAATATACGAGCAAATAGATTACAACGGTGATTTAATTAACACTAATGTTTTAACTAAAGGTAGTTTCCAATGGGAGAATGGTGTTAAAGACACTAGAGTTGTATTCACGCCCAATAAAGACGGTAGGTTTTTAGTCTCTTGGGTTCCTGACGTACATCTACAGAATAACGTAGTAAAAAACCATAGAGGTATTAATTATCCTGGAAACGAGCATATAGGTGCTTTTGGCTTAGATAGCTATGATATATCAGGAACAGTTGACAATAAGGGTTCTAACGGTGCGCTATCTGGATTAACCAAAATGCATATGGACGAAGCACCTATTAATCAATTCTTTTTAGAATACATAGCTAGACCTCAGACTGCTGAGATATTTTTTGAAGAAATACTAATGGCACTTGTTTTTTACGGCATGCCTGTTTTAGCTGAAAACAATAAACCTAGGTTTTTGTACTATTTAAAAAGAAGAGGTTATAGAGGTTTTTCTATGAATAGGCCTGATAAATTATACAATAGTTTGTCTCTAACAGAAAAAGAGGTTGGTGGAGTGCCTAACTCTAGTCAAGACATGAAGCAGTCACACGCAGCCGCTATAGAAACATATATTGATAATTATGTTGGCGCAAATGACCAGGGTTATGGTAGCATGTACTTTCAAAGAACATTGCAAGATTGGGCTAGGTTTGATATAAATAACAGAACAAAACATGATCCATCTATAAGTTCTGGTTTAGCTATAATGGCTTGCAATAAAAATAAATATAGACCTGTTGCTAAAAGACAAGCAATAAGTGTTGATTTAGGTATTAAAAGATATGATAACGGAGGTTCTGTTTCTAAAATAATAACGTAAATGAAAATACAAACAAATACTAATAGTTCTTTTCCTAGCCAAGTTGTTAGTGCTGAGGAAAAGTCTAGTTTCGACTACGGCTTACAAGTATCTAGAGCTATAGAGCTTGAGTGGTTTGGACAAGGTAGAACTAGAGGTAATAGATATTTAAACAACTGGAATAGTTTTCACAATCTAAGACTTTACGCTAGAGGAGAACAAAGTGTTCAGAAATATAAAGATGAATTAGCTATAAACGGTGATTTGTCTTACTTGAATTTAGACTGGACGCCTGTACCTGTTATATCAAAATTTGTAGATATAGTAGTCAATGGTATGTCTGGTAAATCATATGAAATATCAGCCTTCGCTCAAGATCCTTTTTCTGTTAAAAGTAGAACAGATTATGCTGCTGCTGTTGAAAGGGATATGAATACTAAAAAAGCATTAGTAAACATAAAAGAAAACATAGGCATGGACTTTTCCTTAACAGGTGATCTTGAAGATCTACCTGAAAGCAGGGAAGAGTTAGATGTTCACCTTCAGATGACTTATAAGCAAAATGTAGAGGTTGCTGAAGAAGAAGCTATAAACAATGTTTTAGATTTTAACAAATACGATCAGACAAAGAAAAGAATAGCTTACGATTTAACGACTATAGGTATTGGGTGTAGTAAAACTAGATTTAATGATGCTGAAGGCATAGTTACAAGCTATGTTGATCCAGCTTATATGGTTTACTCTTATACTGAAGATCCAAACTTTGAAGACATATACTATGTAGGTGAAGTAAAACCTATAACAATACCTGAGCTAAAAAAGCAGTTTCCAAATATCGACGACGACGAGTTAAAGAAAATACAGGAAACACCTGGAAACGGTCAATACGTTACCGGATGGGGTAATTACGATGAAAACACTGTTCAGGTTATGTATTTCGAGTACAAAACATATGTTGATCAAGTTTTTAAAATAAAAAAGACAGACCAAGGTTTAGAAAAAACATTAGAAAAGCCAGACACATTTAACCCACCTGAGAACGATAACTTTGAAAGAATATCTAGAACAATAGAGGTTTTATACACTGGTGCTAAAGTTTTAGGCACAAACATCATGATGGAATGGAAGATGGCTGAGAATATGACTAGACCAGCTGCTGACACCACTAAAGTTTTAATGAACTATTGTATATCAGCGCCTAGAACATATAAAGGTAGAATAGAATCAATAGTTAGTAGAATAACTGGTTTTGCTGACATGATAAATCTAACGCATTATAAACTGCAACAGGTTATGTCTAGAATAGTTCCAGACGGTGTGTTTTTAGATATGGACGGTTTATCTGAAGTTGACTTAGGCAATGGAACAAAATACAACCCAGCGGAAGCTTTAAATATGTATTTTCAAACTGGATCCGTTGTAGGTAGAAGTTTAACTCAAGACGGTGATATAAATAGGGGTAAAATACCTATTCAAGAACTAAACAGCTCTTCAGGTCAACAAAAAATACAAAGTCTAATAGGTACTTACCAGTATTACTTACAAATGATACGTGATGTAACTGGTTTAAACGAAGCAAGAGACGGTAGTACACCAGACAAAGATGCTTTAGTTGGTTTACAAAAAATGGCAGCTAACGCTTCAAACGTAGCCACTAAACATTTAATGGATTCTTTATTGTATATAACAAGAAGAACATGTGAGAATATAAGTCTTAAAGTGGCTGATGTTTTACAAAACCCTTTAACTAGAAATTCTTTAACAAACTCTATAAGTACATTTAATACCAAAACACTTGAGGAGTTGATTAACCTACAATTGCATGATTTTGGTATATATCTAGAGCTAGAGCCTGAAGATGAGGAAAAAGCTTTACTAGAGCAAAACATACAAGTAGCTTTACAAACTCAAGCTATAGATCTTTCAGATGCTATCGACATAAGAGAGATAAAAAATTTAAAATTAGCTAATCAGTTTTTAAAGCTTAGACAAAAACAAAAAATAAAAAGAGAACAGCAACAAGCTCAAGCAAACATACAAATGCAAGCTCAAGCTAACGCTGAGGCGGCTGAGAAAGCAGCTATGGCTGAAGTTCAAAAACAACAAGCTTTAACTCAAGAAAAAGTAAGCATAGAACAAGCTAAGTCGCAATTTGAAATACAAAGAATGCAAACTGAGGCTGAAATAAAGAGACAGCTTATGGCGGAAGAGTTTAACTATAGTATACAGTTAGCTCAAATAAACGCCAACGCTAAAAGAACAAATGAAGTAGAAAAAGAAGATCGTAAAGATCAAAGAACAAAAATACAAGCAACACAACAAAGTGAGATGATAAGTCAAAGGCAGACAGATGGTTTACCTAAAGACTTTGAATCATCTGGTAACGATGTTTTAGGCGGCTTTGGGCTAGAGCAGTTTGGCCCTAGATAAAACAATTATTTAATTATATTATATTATGTCAGAAGTAAAACAAGAAGGGGATTTTAAAATTAAATCCAAAAAGAAAACACCAAAAAAAGTAGAACTTAACAATCAACCTATTTCTAAGGTTGATTTAAGTAAAAAACCAGATCCAGATCCAGATCCAAATCCAGATCCAAAACCACAACCAGATCCAGGTCCACAGCCGGATCCAGAAGTAGTTGATGGTGAAATTATAGAGATACAAGATCCAGAACCTGAACCAGATCCACAACCTGATCCAGAGCCAACTCCAGATCCAGAGCTAAATGTGGAATTACCGGAAAACATTGAAAAGCTTATTTCTTTTATGGAAGAAACAGGTGGCACAATGGAAGACTACGTTAGGTTAAATGCTGATTATTCTAATGTTGATGAAAAAACATTATTAAAAGAATATTACAAACAAACAAAACCTTATCTAGAATCTGATGATGTTAGTCTAATATTAGAAGACTATGATTACGACGAAGAGCTAGATGAAGAAAAAGATATACGCAAAAAGAAACTTGCGTTTAAAGAAGAAGTTGCAAAAGCTAAGAGCTTTTTAGAGCAAACCAAGAGTAAATACTACGACGAAATCAAGTTGAGACCCGGCGTAACTCAGGAGCAACAAAAAGCTACAGACTTTTTCAACCGATACAACGAAGACCAAAAAGTAGCTAAAGAGCAGCACGAGGATTTTGTGTCTAAAACTAATAATTATTTTAACGAAAATTTCAAAGGTTTTGATTTTAGTGTTAAAGATAAAAAGTTTAGATACGGTGTTACTAACCCAACTAAATTGGCTGAAGAACAATCTAATATAAATAACTTTATTGGAAAATTCTTAGACAAAAATGGAAAAGTATCCGATCCTAGTGGTTATCACAAGGCTATATTTATGGCTAATAATTCAGACAAGATATTAAATCATGTTTATGAGCAGGGTAGAACAGATGCTACGAAAGAAATTGTAGATAAATCTAAAAACCCTACAGTTGGAGCTAGACAACCAGCACCAACTCAATTCATAAACGGTTTAAAAGTTAAATCTATTAGTCAGCCTCAGTCTTCAAAACTGAAAATTAAAAACAATAAATTTTAACTTAAACTAAAAAATCATGAGTTTAACTCCTCAATTTGGTAGTATTGTACCTTCACAGGCACAACAGTTATTAAACACTAACTACCTACAATTTAACGGCGGAGCCGGTGCTGGAGACACTGACACTTTCGCACAGCAATATTTACCAGAGATCTACGAAGCTGAAGTAGAGCGTTATGGAAACAGAACGTTATCTGGATTTTTAAGAATGGTTGGCGCTGAAATGCCAATGAGTTCTGATCAAGTAATTTGGTCTGAGCAAAACAGACTACACATATCTTACGATGGTGTTAGTCAAGCTAACGCTGGTGGAACAACTTCTACTATAACTATCAACCCTGGCGCTGTAGCTGGAGTTAGTAATGTTATTTCTGTAAATGATACTGTAGTTGTTTTAGATCCAGTTAATGGATTAGAAGCAAAAGGTATTGTAACTGTTTCTGTACCTGGAGCTGCTGGAACTATCACAGTACAACCTTATTCTAACGTGAACTTAACCACTCAAGGTTTTGCTGCTACTGGATTAAAGGTATTTGTTTACGGTTCTGATTATGCTAAAGGATCTACAATTAATTCTGGAGACAGAATAAGTGTTGAGCCAACTTTCACTCAGTACTCTAATTCACCAATCATCATTAGAAACCAATACGTTGTATCTGGTTCTGATATGGCTCAAATTGGATGGGTTGAAGTTGCTACTGAAGATGGTCAATCTGGATTCCTATGGTATTTAAAGGCTGAGTCTGAAACACGTTTACGTTTTGAAGATTACCTAGAAATGACAATGGTTGAAGGTGAGTACAATCAAGTACCTGGAACATTAGCTTCAAACCCTGGAACACAAGGTTTATTCCAAGCTATTGAAACACGTGGTAATATTCAAACTGGATTCACTGCTGCTTCTGGTCTTGATGATTTTGATGGAATATTGAAAAACTTAGATACACAAGGTGCTATCGAAGAAAATATGTTATTCTTAAATCGTCAAACTAATTTAGATTTTGATGACATGTTAGCTTCTATCTCTGCTGGACAATCTGGTGGAACTGCTTTCGGTTTGTTTGAAAACTCTGAAGAAATGGCATTGAACTTAGGATTTAGTGGTTTCCGTAGAGGATCTTACGATTTCTATAAAACTGATTGGAAATACTTAAACGATGCTTCAACTCGTGGTGCTATCACTGGTATCAATTCTATTGAAGGCGTATTAGTACCTGCTGGAACATCAACAGTATATGATCAAGTATTAGGAACTAACATAAGACGACCATTCTTACACGTTCGTTATAGAGCTTCACAAGCTGACGACAGAAGAATGAAATCTTGGTTAACAGGATCTGCTGGTGGAGCTACAACTTCTACTCTAGATGCTATGGAAGTAAACTTCCTATCTGAGAGATGTTTGGTAACTCAAGCTGCTAACAACTTTGTATTGTTCAAAGGAATTTAGTAATAAATAAAAATCCCCGCCTTCGGGTGGGGGTTATTATATGACATTAGCCCCTTACTATTAATATACTAAGGCTATTGTCACAATTTTAAACTATTTAATTATATTATATTATGGCTAAAAAAGCTACAGCAGAAAAAGTTGAGGTTGCTACTCAAGAAACTGCAGTTAAAACTGCTAAAGAAACAAAAAAACCCTTAAAACCAGAATGGGAAATTAAAGATAGGGTATATTTTTTAAAAAATAATAAATCACCACTAACGGACACAATACCAGGTAGGCATACTAGAAAACATGCTTTACTTTACTTTGATGAAAAAACTGGTAAGTCTAGAGAAATAAGATACGCAACTAATCAGGACTCACCTTTCGTTGATGAACAAAAAGGGGAGGTTACTCTTGGGCATATTATATTTAGAGATGGGGATTTAAAAGTACCTAAAGAAAAACAAAGCTTACAAAAACTATTATCTTTGTACCACCCTTTAAAAGGTAAAAAATATGAAGAGTTTAGCGCTGTTGAGCAAGCTGAAGATGATTTAGATATATTAGATCTTCAAATAGATGCTTTAAACGCTGCTAGAGAAATGGACATTGATCAAGCTGAAGCTATATTAAGAGTTGAATTAGGCTCTAAGGTTAGCAACATGAGTTCAAAAGAACTAAAAAGAGATCTTATGTTATTCGCTAGAAACAATCCATCTTTATTTATGGATTTAGCTAATGATGATAATGTACAATTAAGAAATGTAGCTATTGTAGCTACTGAAATGGGTATTATTAAACTATCACAAGATCAGAGAACTTTTAATTGGGGTTCTAACGGTAGAAAACTAATGACAGTTCCTTTTGATGAGAATCCATATTCTGCTATGGCTGCTTACTTTAAAACCGACGAAGGTGTAGAAGTATTTAGATCGATAGAGAAAAAACTAAATTAACAAGTGATTAATAATAGGGGGTAGTAGAAATACTGCCTCCATTTATTATAATAAAAAAATAAACAATGGCTATAAATGTAGATACTGTATATAAGACTGTGTTGCTAATACTAAACCAACAACAGAGAGGCTATATGACTCCAGATGAGTTTAATAAAGTTGGCACTCAAGTTCAGTTAAATATATTTGAAAGATACATGAGTGACTTAAACCAACAGTTACGTGTGCCAGAAAATGATAGTGAATACGGTAACAGAGTTAAAGGTACCGAAGAGAAAATAGATGTATTTAAAAGAATAGAAACACCTACGTTTTCAACAGATCACTTCACAACATCTTCACTAACAGACTTTTATAGATTAGGGACGGTTATATATGATGACATAACAGAAGTTCAGAAAGTCGAAAGAAACGAATGGTACTTAGTTAAGAAGTCACCACTCATAAATGCCACAAAACAATATCCAGTTTTCTTATATGAAGACACTAAAATATACGTTGAACCAACCACAATCACTTCGAACGTACAGGTCTCGTATATAAAAAAGCCAGCTAACATAGAGTGGAATTACACTGTAGGTAGTTTAGGCCAATACTTGTACAATCCTGGTGGATCTATAAATTTTGAATTACACCCATCAGAACAAGTTGAAGTTATATTAGGTATACTTGTTTACGCTGGTGTAATAATAAAAGACCCAACAGTAATACAAGTTGCTTCACAAAAAATACAACAAGAAAACATAAACGAAAAATCATAATAAAGAATGGGCCTTATAACAGAAACTAACCAGCAGTATTACGAAGGAACTCAGTTTTTTATTACCTCAACTACAGCGCCTAATCAAGAGTTTACAACTAGCTTTAACACGGATTTAGTTTTTTATAAATATGATCCAAATGATACTGACTACGCTTTAAATAATTTCAAACTATATACTAGCGCAGATGGTATGCCAGGTAGCTTTGTCGAGTATACTTCTGTTTACACTGTAGACGAGAATAAAATAACAATTACTGCATCGATAACAGCAGGTAGTTACATAGTGGTTCAGTTAAAAAAGAACACAGGTGGAAACTACGGAAATAATGACGCTTACGGTAATACTGTTGAAGATAACTACGATAGCTATTCTCATATAAAATTATCAGAAGTTATAAACAACTTTCAAGTAGCATACGTTGGAACAGGTAAACTAATACCAAGCGCTAAAAGAACAGATATTATATTTCACGCTAAAAGAGGTTTACAGGAACTTAGCTACGATACACTTAGAGCAGTAAAATCACAAGAACTAACAATACCTAATAGCTTGAGTGTTATAATACCTCAAGACTATGTTAACTATACTAAAATATCTTGGATAGATAGCTTAGGTATTAAAAGACCTATATACCCAGCTAACAACTTAACTATAAGCCCAAAAAGCACTCCAATACAAGATGAAAATGGAGAACCAATACAAGACAATTTTTCTAATAACATAGAAGGTAGTTCTATAACTGAAGAAAGATGGGACAACTCTAAGCTAAACTTAATAAATACAAGTATAGATATGGAGTATTGGCCTTATTATGCAGGTATGATAGACGGTGGCGTTAGAAGAGGTCAACTATATGGTTTAGACCCTCAACACGCGCAGGTTAATGGATGGTTTGACATAAACCCTAGAGAAAATAAAATATCTTTTTCAAGCGATTTAGTTAATAAACTTATAGTATTAGAATACATATCAGATGGCTTAGCTTATGATATGGATACTAAAATACCTAAGTTAGCTGAAGAGGCTCTGTATGCTCATATAAGTCATGCTATAATTGCTTCTAGAGTAAACCAACCTGAATACGTTGTTAGAAGATTAAAGCAAGAGAGAAGCGCTAAAATAAGAAACGCCAAGATAAGATTATCTAACATAAAACTAGAAGAGATAACTCAAGTAATGAGAGGTAAGTCTAAATGGATTAAACATTAGAATTTAATGGCTGAAATTAAAAATACCTTTTTAAAAGGTAAAATGAATCAAGACCTTGACGCTAGACTAATACCTAGTGGCGAATATAGAGAAGCTATAAATTTATCTATAAGTAGATCTGAAGGTAGTACTGTAGGTGAATTTGAAAACATACTTGGTAATACAGTTATATCTAATTTAGAAGACACTGGAGTAAATGTTACTGATGTTATAGTTATAGGTTATTTTGTTGATGAAAGTAACAATGTAGTTTATTGTATGGCAACTAATAGTGTTGACTCTAATTACATTTTGAAAATAGATTTAAGCGTTAGTACTCTGCCTGTCATATTAGTTCAAGGCGAGTTCTTGAATTTTAATAGTAACTATAGGATAACAGGTATAAATGTTATTGAGGACTTTTTATTTTGGACAGATAACTATAATCAACCTAGAAAAATAAACATAACTAAACCATCAGGTTATTATACAACTGAAGATCAAATATCAGTTGCTAAATATTCTCCGTTTAAACCTATACTTGCTTTAGAAAAAAATACAACTACAGTAACTGGGGCTAGCTTAGGATCAAACATAATAGTTCCAAATAGTTTTAGCGGTATAAGTGTTGGTGACATAATAACAAATAACGATAAGATAGGTTCTCAGAACATAACAGAGTTAGTTACTGTTATATCTATTAACGGTATTGTTAGTTTAACTTTATCTAAGTCAGTTATAATACCGGACGGTACTTTAATGGACTTTAGTAAACCATCCATGACCAACCAGTCTAGTAAATATATGTCTAACCATTTAAGTGGTAGTGTTACTATTAGTGGTTCTGATGTAATAATAGGACCATCTGAAGATCTTTTATTTGATGGAAAAAATGGTATACCTAGGATAGGTGACTTAGTATCTTGTATTAATGATCCAGCTAAAATATTAGCAGACACTAGAGTGGCTTCTGTAGAAGTTATAGATGATTCTTCTATAGTGCCACCTCAACAAGTCACAGTCACGTTAACTAAACCAAACACTTTAGTAAATGGTGACACAGTGTCAATAAGCGATAACCCAGATTATGATCCAAACTGGAAAGGTGATTCTGATTGGTTAGAGGATAAATTTGTTAGGTTTAGCTATAGATTTAAGTTTGAAGATAATGAATATTCTTTAATAGCACCATGGAGTCAAGCTATGTTTATACCAAAACAATACAGTGAGTTTGGTGGTGGTCTTCAGTCTTCAACACTAGATATGGATAATGCTTACAAGTCTACTATATTAGCTTGGTTTGAGAACAGTATAGACAATATACTGTTAAGAATACCGATGCCTTATGATTCTATTCAAGACACTATGGTTAATCTGCATGTAAGTGAAATAGACATAATATACAAGGAATCAGATGCTTTAGCTGCTAAGGTATTAGAAACTATAGAGCTTACGAATCAAACACTAACTTCAATAAACTACAACGATGTTGTCCACGGTGACAACTTAGATTATTATTTAGATTACGATTATAGTTCTACGAAACCATATAAAACATTACCTAATAATCAGTTGTTAAGGGTCTCAGATAAAGTGCCTGTAAAAGCTTTAGCTCAAGAAATAATAGGTAATAGAGTTGTTTACGGAAACTACTTAGATAGACATACTGCTCCAGATAGATTACCTTTTAGCGCTTCTGCTCAAAATAAATCCATAAAATACGATAATTACACTCAATACCCTAAACATACTTTAAAGCAAAACAGAACCTATCAAGTTGGCTTCGTGTTATCAGATAGGTATGGTAGACAGTCTGACGTTATACTATCTTCTTACGATAGTGAGCCTGGAACAGCTGGATCAACTGTTTTTCACCCATACAACTCGCTAGAAGAGCAAACAACTAACCCGGTTATAAATTGGCTAGGTGATGTTTTAACTGTTCAGCTAGATCAAGCTATAGCTACTACTGATGGACCTGGAATATATAACGGTGATGTTAACGATCCTAACTACAACCCTTTAGGTTGGTACTCTTACAAAATAGTGGTAAAACAACAAGAGCAAGAGTATTATAACGTTTACTTACCCGGTTTTGTTAATGGTTATCCTGTTATAGGAAATAACGAAAGAAACCAAAGCTTCTTCTGTACATTAATAGGTGACAACATAAACAAGATACCTAGAGATTTAAACGAGGTTGGTCCAAACGATAGAGATTATAGTAGTAGCGAGGTATTAAGTATAAGAGTAAACAACCCATTAATAGATAATAAAAGTGTAGTAGTTTATCCAAAAGATAAACCTTGGAATACTCAGTACTATCCGGATAATATGTCTCAAGACGTTGTTGAGATATCATCTACAAGAGACATGGAAATAGCTGCAATACCTTTTGAACCTAACGTAGCGGCTGGTGATTATGGGCAAACTGGTACAACAGCTGGACCACCTGCTATTACAACTTTAATTGGTTCAATACCTTGGGGTACAACTGGACCAGATCCTTCATTATATAACACAGATGCTAATCCTCTAGTAATGAGAGGTAGTTCTGCTGAAAATGGTGAAAACACTATAGGCGCTTATGTTACTATTGATTCAGTTAACACTATACCACCAAACACATCAGTTCTTTCTATGGTGCCATTTTTATCCGTAGCTGAAACTAAACCAGTTTACTCTCTACTTGACATATATTGGGAGACTTCTTTGTCTGGAGAGTTATCTATATTAAATAGCTTGGTTGATTCACAGTATGGTGGACTAACTGGATCTAATTTTTTAGGTGGAAGTTTTCTTGAAAGTGATCCTACATCAACAGTGATTGGTAACGATTTTAATTTTACGGATGGAGCTGGTAACGTTGTTAGCTCGGGAGTTACTATATCATCTATATCAGTAGTAGACTCTAATGGTAACCAAGCTAATTCGGCTTTTACCGTAGTAGCTAATGGTGGTGGCACTGCTTTTCAAGTAAAAACAAATCAAGAATTTTTCTACAGTGACGATCAGATAAATAACCCTAGATCATATACGATAACAGTAAATACACTATATAATAGTTTAAATGATTCTATAACTATAGCTAACGTTAATCTATCAAATGTAGCGCCAAACTTTACTGTATCAGGTACTGATAACACTTCATTATCATGTCCAACCACTATAAGTGGACTAGACACAAGAAGCGTTGTAATTAGCGAGTTGCACGCTGTGAATGGAACAATTATAAGTGCTGAAGAAAGAGATGAGTTAGTATTTTCTTTAAACCCAGACCAAGCAGACTTTTCAACCATACAAAGTCAATTTAGAATAGTTGGCAATCAACTAGAAGTTAATAAACCAAATGGGTATACATTGGTGGATAATCAACAATACAACGTATCTGTTAGAGTAACAGACGTTAATGGTAATGGATTATTTAGCAATTGCACGTTTAGTTTTCTAGTTGGAGCCGCGGCTGTACCAGAAGCTATAGCTAATGGTTGGCAAAATAGCTCTAACATATATGCTTATTGCGGGGATAATTTAGAGGTTCAGTTTTTAAATTCATCTACTATAGAGTTTAGAAGCTCTTTAGTTGTTGACGGTATCACTTATCCATCACCTCAGACAGGTCAAGTTTACAACGTTTTAGCTGAAGCATCTTCTGGATCAACAGGCGCTTTATCTCAAGGCGCTATGACGATAACAGGAACATTAACTTCTACAATAAGTGACGCTATCGTAGATGTAACTATACAGAAAAGAAGTGGTCTTATTTGGGTTCAAGCTGTAGATTCAAATGGTGTTACTATAAATAACATAAGCCTAGTGTCTAACAGTGTTGATAGTTTTAGTAAAACTTTTGATTCACCTGGAGAGTATAGATTAATATCCAATATAATTGGTGACAATGCTGGTGTTGGAGTTTGTACTGGTACGGTGGCTGAATTAACTATAGACTTTGGAGATGCTAACCCGTAAAAACACTAAAAAACAAGTAATTCATATATTATGCCAGTAACATTAGAAGTAGGATATTTTAACTCGTATTA
>Ga0222716_10002743_pt1 | contig 14274 bp, 16 predicted proteins | sample C33_13DmetaG_FD_165044 | JGI IMG/M metagenome (GOLD analysis project Ga0222716, IMG submission 165044) | Estuarine water microbial communities from San Francisco Bay, California, United States - C33_13D | ecosystem: Environmental > Aquatic > Marine > Unclassified | place: USA: California... | reverse complement strand
AAATATTAGACGCATGAATTATGTATATATATTTAATCCACCAGAATATTACATAGCTGGTGTAATATATGATGCTATAATATTAAAAGTATCGGGAAATGAAAAATATATTGGTAAAAATTTAAATAAAAAATATGTAGATGCTGATATTGTTAAAAACATATTTAAATATGTAAATAAAAATATAAAAACTATGGAAGGAAGTGATGCAAATTTTATTATAGATGCTTTGAATACATTTATTAATGAATCAAAAATTATTCTTAATGATATACACATAAGAAACTGTGATAGAACACATGATGTTAAAAATTTATGCAGTAATGGTAAAATTTTAAAAAACTATGAAGAATTCTTTCATGGACAAATTAAAAAATATGTAGAAAATATCATAGATATCTTTAATAACCCAGAAAACCAGGAAAAAACTCTTAAAGAAATTTTAGATATTATATTTAACGACGATTTAAAAGAAAAATTTGACGTTTATTCATTAGCATATATAATACTTCCAATATACAAAGAAATGGCTAAATTAAAAGGCGATGATGAATTAAATGATAAACAAAAATCATTCTTATCATATTTATTTAATAGTTGTATAAATACAAACCCAAATGATAGAATTAGTTTGTTTAAATTAAAAAATATGATTGAACTAGAGAATAAAGTTAGTTTTACAAATATGGATTCAAAACTATCACATAAATCAGCACCTTTACAATCTATAAAGCAAAAGTCTAAAACATCTCCTAGAATATTAGCTAAATCATCGCCTACAAGAGTTACTAAAGGTGGTAGAAATATTGATATTGATATTAATAGAAGTGAATTAGTATCTGATATTTTTGAAAAACCGAAAAAAATTTCACAAGCATCTCTTAAAAAAGAAGATAAGGCAGCATATTATGCTAGTAAAATAAATTTCATGGATTATATTGATATTGATTATAATAAACATAAACCACTTGTTATATAATTTCTATAAGATATTGTTTTAATGTTAGTGTTTTCATGAAATTTTGATTTATTATCTTTGAAGATAAGTCATATCCTATATAGCGATTCATAATAAGTGCAGCTTCACATGCTATTTTATTTGTTATTTTTTCTTTTTCATAAATGTAATCTAACAAATATTTATTATAACTTTTATATTTTGTTAATGTTCTAATTTCTTCTTCAATATTTGAATCACATAAAAGTTTAATTAGAATTTTTGTTAATTCTATTATATTATTATTTTCCTTATCTTCATGAGAATATATATAAATACTATTATCCTTTATTTTTTTTATTAAATTATTGAAAATATGTTTAGCTATTTCTGGATTTAATTTAGTAAAATTATATATTTCAATAAATTCTATAGAGTCTTCAAAAACAATTATGTCTTCTAATGAAAGATGGTCTATTGTTGTATATGATTGTTTAAATATAAACTTAAATACTGACTTCCAATTTAAATTTTTATATTTTTCTTCTTTTATAAAAACCGGTTTTAGAATATGTGTTCTCTGTCCTTGTGAGTTTGTTATAAGAATATCATCAATTGTAATAGACGTTTTTGTATTATTTTGATTACATATTTTTATTATATGTCTAGATATCCATCCATATAATGGTATATTATATTTTTCTTTAACACTCATATTCACCCAATCATTATAAGCTATTGGATATGTGTTTTCTTTGAATTTATATTTGAATATTTTTCGCAATGCTAGTATCCATACTCTTAAATCATCTTCTGAAACTCGCATATATAAATCAAATATAGGATTATATTCTTCTCCACCTACAATTCTAATAGTATTATCCAAAATATAATATATATTAGATTTGTCTAAAATTATATTTATGGTTTTTTTAGAAAATTTAATACGTCTTTTACACATATTTATCAATAATGTAAATATTGCATATTTATTAGGATAATCATTAACACTAATATTGACAAAAGAAGTGTAATAATTTTCAACTAGATTTTCCACATATTCTACAATATTTTCTGTTTTTGTAATGAGTTTATTAATGTCATTATAATTCGCATTTTTAATAAAATTATTATTATTATAAAAGTGTTTCTCAAAGTTATCATAGTTTTTCATGCGAATGATAATATTATTTTTAATAATATAAATCAATTTTTAATATTTAATTAGAATATATGAGACATATTAAAGTACTTGGATGTGGAACATATGGATGTGCTGTAAAACCTGTTATTGAATTGGAAGATGCTAATGTAGATATGAAATATATTTATAAAAAAGAAACAGATATTTCTAAGATTTTTGTAATGGATGATATTGATACATTAAAAGCATATAAAGAAGAATTAGAAGAATTAAAATTAATAAATGAAATTGATAATGGACATATTTTTACAGTTCCATTAAAAGGTGCTTATATAGGTTATATAACAGAACATATTTATAGCCCATCAAGTTTAATAAAACTATATAAATCAATATATTATTACGAAAGAGATAAAGATAAAATAAGAAAGAAAGAATTTAATCCCCAAAAAGACAATCGTGATGATGAAAAAAAAATACATCAAATTATCCTAGGAGATGGAGGGTCAGAATTAAATGATTCTGTTGTATTTGTAAATACAAAAAATAAATATAAAAATTTTATAAAGCTATTTAATAATTTTCTTCAAGGAATGATGCTATTAAATAATGCTAAAAAAATACATCGTGATATTAAACCGCCTAATGTATTATTTGATGGAAAAAAGATAAATCTTATTGATTTTGGTCTATCTACTAATGTTGAAAATTTATATGTTTTTAATAATGACAATATTGATATGATGAATTATAAATATGAATATTATCCACCAGAATACTATTTATGTGGTATTATATATAGTAATATTGTAGATAAAATAAAAGCAGATATTAATAATGAAAATCTTAAAGTAAGTAAATTTAAAATAAAAACACTTATTAATGATGTCAATATTAATAATAGATATGAAAAATTAATATGTGATGAACAAAATTCTAAATTTATAATAGATATTCTTGAAAAGTTTAAAAATAACACTACAATGCACGATATATATATAAATGAGTTAAATAACAAAAAAATTTCTAATAATCCTGAATTTTTAAAGCTTTATAAAGAATTTTTTACTATACAAATTAATAAATTTATAGATCATATTATAAATAGATTAAAATTAAGCAAAAATGAAAATATAAAAGAAATTTTAAAAACTAAAATATATAATGAAGAAATTATACAGAAATTTGATGTTTATTCATTAGCATATATAATATTACCATTTTATAAATATCTATCAGGATTAAAAGGGGCAGATGAATTAAGTATAAAACAAAAAGCCTTTTTATCTTACATATTTAACAATTGTGTTAATACTAACCCAATAGATAGAATAAGTTTAATAGATTTAAAAAAATTAATTGAAACAGAAATGAAAGAAAATATTACAGAATCTTTATCATCATCGTCGTTGTCTTCTTTATCGTCTTTATCATCGTCGTTGTCTTCTTTTACATTTTCTTCATCATCAAAATCATCTTTAAAAGGAGGTAGAGACGTATCAATAATAAATAAAAAACAAGTAACACTTGATATTCCTGTAAAAAAGATAATACAAACATCTCTAAAAAAGAAGGATATATCAGCATATTATACTAATAAAATTAATTTTATGGATTATATAAATTTTGATTATAGAAAAGCTAAATCGTTTAAAAAATTATAAAGGATATTATGAAGAGTACATAATTTTATTTTTATAGATTTTTAGAGAATGTTAATATATTTTGCAAATTATTTTAATTATGTACTTTTTATTATGTATTTCTTAATTCATTTATTAAACGCATTTTAATACGAGACATACAACCACCATGAGGACTATCTTCAATAAGAAGATCATTTAATTCATATTAATTTGATACTTTTAATCTTGTTGGATATGTTAAATGTTTATAATCAATACCAATACTATCTAAATGTTTTTTAACATTACCTAATATTTGAATATGAGTATATTTTAATGTTTCTAATACATCATCCCAACTATTATTTTTTTCAATTAATTCTTTATAATATTCATTTGTATATTTAGTAATTTTTGAATATAGTCCTCCATAAAATGTAGGTAAATGAGATTTATTTTCTTCCTTTATTTTCTGAACCCTTCTTTCAAATGTTCTTATTTTAGTTTTTAATCCACAATTAAATAAAGCATCGTTCCAATTTACAGATTTTTTAATAATTTCTTCAAATTCTTCATCTCTAATATTTTGTAGATTTTTTGACATTATATTATAAATATCTTAATAATTATATATTAATTTTTCTTTTTTATTATAAAAAATACTTATTAAATGTAAAGTACTGTCGGTAGGATTCGAACCTACGAATGCTTAACATGTTTCCACTTGACGGAAATCCCTTTGACCTCTCGGGCACAACAGCTTACTCAAAATAGAGTAGTTTTTATAGAAAAAATAATTAAAATACTGCTTTAAAAATATAATTACCACCAGCAGGGTTCGAACCTGCGCGGGACGTACCCAGAAGTGCTTAAGACTTCCACCTTAACCGCTCGGTCATAGTGGCAATTTATACCCAAAATAGGGCAGTATTTAATGAAAAAATAAGAAAATGTCAGTTAATAACACTTTATTATCTATATAAATAGCTTAATGTTTATATAGTTTTTTTAAACATACCTTAGTATATTTTTTATACAAAGTTGCCCTTGTATTATCTATATAAATCAATTAATCCTTATATGTTTTTATAGTATATAAAAAAATATATATTATATAAAATTTATTTAGTATGAGTAAAGTAAATGATGGTATTTTCAAAGTTGTTATATATATTTATACTATATATTACATCAGGAAGTGGATATTCAATAAATATGAATATGCCTTCTAATATAAATAAATTAACACTAATAAAAAACAATATACAAAATTATATTGAAAAAAATAATTATGTTAAAGAAAATAAGAATATTATTAAGGAATCAATTTACAATAATTCTATAAAACACGTAGATTATGAAAAAATATTAATAAATCTTGCTATTATAAAATGCGTTTATATATCAGGAGATTTTGATAGAATAATTGTAGATACTGGATATAATAAGTATTTATATTATATAAATACAGAAGATGATAAGCAAAAAATAAATATTATTATAAGCGTCTTGCCAAATACTTGTAAAAAGATTATAATATCAGATAAAAGAATAATGATGGATAATTTCAGTTCTTTATATAACCAAAAATATTAAAATATCTATATCAATTAAATAGACTATAACATATTATGGTAGTAGAAAAAAAAGATTTTACTGGATTAAATAGAGATTTATCTGATAAGTTTTATACATCAAAAAATACAGTAAGTTTATGTTATAAATATATAAAAAAAAATTTAGATATTAAAAATACAGATTTAATAATTGAACCAAGCGCAGGAAGTGGTGCGTTTATACATATAATAAAATTATTATCTAATAATTATAAATTTTATGATATAAAACCGGATAATAAGGAAATAATTAAAAAGGATTTTTTAAAATTAAAGAATCCTAAATCATCTTCTAAAATACATGTAATAGGAAATCCGCCATTTGGTCGCCAATCCTCATTAGCTATTAAATTTATTAAAAAATCATGTGAATTTTGCGATACGATATCGTTTATATTGCCTAAAAGTTTTAAGAAAGAAAGCTTACATAATTCGATTCCTTTTAATTTTCATTTAAAGTTTGAAAAAGATTTACCATATAATTCATTTATAATTGATTCAAATCCATATGATGTTCCATGTGTCTTTCAAATATGGATTAAAAAAGATTCAAATAGACCAATAATATTAAAAGAAAAATCTAAATATTTTAAATTTTGTAAAAAAACTGATAGTCCCGATGCTGCTATTAGAAGGATAGGTGTTAATGCTGGTAATGTATATATAGATAAAATACAAGAAAGAAATCCTAATAGTCATTATTTTATTAAAATTATAAAAAATAAAAGCATATTTCTTAACAATAAATATAATATTTTTAATAATACTATAGGACCATTATCTATTAGCAAACAAGAGCTAATTAAATTTTATAATAAATTTTAATTATCTCATACGGTCTCTGATAGCAATTAGGTCTAAATCGCATACTCTAACATACTCTTTTTTATTATTAGGTAATGGTCTTTCAATAATAAATGGTAGTTTCCCTTCTTTAAGTTCTTCTAATGCTATAGTACGAAGTTCCATATTAGATTTAATCTTTAAATTTTCAATTTTAACAAATGGTTGAGCACCATGAGATAGTTGCATAGTTCTAAGACCAATAATATTATCAAATTCATATTTACTCATAATAAGTTTTGAAACCTTTTTGTCATTTAGACTTTCAAGAACTTTACCCGAATCTTCAATAATATTAGCTTTATATGTTAATGACATCTTTATATGTATCTAATGATATATCTATTTATATCATATATTATCATTTTTTATGTAATATTAGATAAAAAAGAAAGATTTTTATAAATTATTTTTGCTTCCATGTTTCTCCACATTCTGAACATACATATAGATATTTCATATCTTTGCTATGATATTTAATATAAATAATTTGTTGATTATCTGTATCTGATTTACATTCTTTATTAGGACATGTAATTAAAGGGTCTTTAATACGTCTTAATGTAGGATCAAAACGCAGGTATTTATTAATATGTTGATTAAATAGTAAATCATCTTCAGAATACATAGTCTCTGAAATTTTAACAGCTGTATTACTATTATCTATTTTTTCAAATTCACAGTGTTTACAATATTTAACAAGTTTTTTTTCTTCGTTGCTTTTAATATAAAGCATATTATCACAAAGTTCACAAAATTCCATGTTCTTTATATTATAATAATATATAAATCTTATATTATCAATTTTTATTTTATATAAGAATTTTTGTTATATGTTTTAATTTAATAACCATAATAAGACATTATATATCTAATTTTAGAATTTTCTTCTTTTTTTATATCATATGTTTGAAAAGGCTGTTCTGATTTATTATCGTTATTATTTGTTAGAGACTCTAGATTAATAGTAGTGTTATTTGATGACATTTAATTAATATAGTGTATGTAAAGTATACAATATAATCATTTTTTATATTTTATTTTTAAATTATTTTTATTATTATAATGATAATGTATTGTAATTTTAAAAGTAATATAATAAGTAATAATGGATATAAAATAGTACATAATTTAAATAATTTGCAAAATATATTAAACATTCTTAAAATTTCAAAAAAATAAAATTATGTACTATTTTTGTAAACTAATAAACTTTAAAAAAGTTCACAATAATAATATAATAAATAAAAACTCATTAAAATCAATAAAGCTGAATAAAATCTATATATATATTTATCTGGTATTATTTTTTTACTACCAATATAACCACCAAAAAACATACCAGTTATAGACCCTAATGCACAAATAATTGCAGGTCTTAAAAGAAAGTGACCATTATTATAATACAAATATAATGCAGGTAATGCATTTGGAATAGTATTTAGAAAAAGAGAAATAGCAACAGCTTGTTGTATAGTATAATTAAAATATATTAGAAAAGGAACTAAAATTATACCACCACCGATACCAATAATTCCAGCAAGAATACCTACAAATATAGCAAAAATCAATAATATAATATCATTATACATATTATACTTAATCTTTAATATAATATAAAGATTATTGTTATTATTATTAATAATGACAAAATTGAATATATATATATTACACCATACTATATATAAATCTAGATATAATATAATTAATAATACAATAATAGAAATTAAAAAAATATGTGAAAAAATAGAAGGGTTTGATGTTAATATTAAATTTATATTAGAAAATACAGAGGTTGATAAAGAACGTATAAAATATGATAAATATCCCGAAGAAACAGATAATGTTAAAGTAAATGAAAATAATGCTGAATATAATAAATTACTATCAGTATTAAGTGAAAATGCTATAAATAATATTGAAAAACATAGAAAAGTACTTAAAATAATTAGCGAAGATAAAGAAGATTCGATAAATTTGATTTTAGAAGATGATGTTGCTATCAGTTCAGATTATATAAATAATATTGAAGAAGTTTTTAGAAATTTAAAGGATAATAAATTTAGTGATTGGGAAATATTATTTACTTGTCTTCCTCCAATAAATTATAATGATAATATAGCTATTGAACCTGTTACTAAATATTTTAAAACTCTTATGAATAAAAGCTCATATTTTATAAAAAAAAGTATATGTGATAAATTATATGAATATACTAATATTATAAAATTTAACTATAAGATAACATTATCTAAATTTATTAACGATAATCCCGAACTTAAAATAATGTTTATAAATAAAAATATATTTTTAGAAGGAAGTAAATTGGGTATATTTCCAACAACAATAAATAATAATAATTTCTTATTTCAAAATAATAATTATATTAATTTAATTAATATTTCAAATAATAAAAGTATTAAAAAAGAAGATATTGAAATGTGTGAAAAAATATTTAAAGAATCAAAAACACAATTTATAAGCGCTGATATTCTTCATATTATGGGTATTATTTATTATAAATATGGCGATTATGATAAAGCAGAAGAATATTTTAATAACGCTCTAGAAAATGTAAAATTACACAATATTATAGTAAATCAAAATAGTGAAATATTAAATAATACAATAAATATTTACCAGTATAAACAAAGTTATTTAGAAGAATGTAAAAATCTACCGTCTAAATATTCAATAAAAAAATAATTTAATCTATTTGCTTTCTAATACTGCAATTCTCTCCGCTATTGTTGAAAGTTGCATGTTAAATTGTGTTAAAACAGAAGTTACCTGATTATATTTTTCTACTAATGATGTAACAGATTCAACAGTAGCATATTCAGTTTGAGGAACTGACATTTTTTCTTCAAGATCAGATATTTTAGAATAAACTGGTTCTAAATCTACTGGTTCGGATACAACAGTTGTAGTATGTTCCCCTAACGATACTCCTGACATAGAATTAACTTTTGATTCTAATTCGGCGATTTTGTTATATAAAGGTGCGAAAGCCATTTATAATTTTGTTCTATATTATAGATATACATTTATTTTTATTAAATATTATCGCATATATAAAAAAAATGACATATTTATAATATAATTAATATATAAGATAAATAATGATAATTCCTGTCAGATGTTTTACTTGCGGTAGAGTAATGGCGGATGTTTCGGAATATTATGAAAAAGAGAAAGAAAAATTAATTCTAGAAGATAAAAAAGTATCAGACGCCTTATATAAAAATTTCGATAAAATTCATACCAAAGAAATACTAGATAATTTAGGTCTACGAAGATATTGTTGTAGAAGAAATCTTATATCAAATATTGACATGATGCATATCATTTAATAATTTCTTATATACGATTAAAGGAGATTAAGATAAGATTAAAAATGGATGTTAAAGAAGAAAAAAGTATTGAAAAATCAAAAGAATCAAAAGATATATCAGATATTGATAAATATATTGAATCAAAAATAGAAAATAAAATTAATAGTTTATTGGAAACATTACCGGATAATAATATAGAACCTATAAAACCAATTTATAATTTTACAATATTAGAATTATATAAAAATACATTACAAAATATTATAGATATTATTAATGAAATTACTGAGCTTTATAATAATAATGAAAATGTTAATATTAAACAAATATATGAAATAATATTTAATAATGACAGAAAAATATATGTAGGAATTACATTTGTTGTTTTGTCATTCATAATATATTTTATTGATGGATTATACATTTAAATTTTATAGTAAATAAATAAATGACAAATATTTATTATTATATTTTGTTACTTGCTATAATTTTTTATTTAATATCATATCTTAATACTTCTAAATTATTAAGTATTATTATCATTATAATATTAATATTTGCCATATATATGTATTATTATTATAATGAAAAAAAAAGTATGATAACTAATACTCCTGAAAAAATATTAGAATCTATAAAATTACCTGAAAAATCTTTTGATATTCAAAAAGATATTCAAAAAGATATTCAAAAAGATAAAGATATATTAACTGATAACTATTATATTAAAACATATAATAATAAATTTAAATTTTTAATACAAAATAGTAATCTAATTAATATTATAAAAAATATTAAATTTATTAATAAATATGATAAAAATAAATATAATAATTTGTTGGTAAATATGGATAATTTAATGAAAATATATATTTATATATTATCTGATAGATATCAAATAAATGAATATATCCCAATATTTGACGATATACATAAAACAATATTAGAAATATTCTATTCTTTCATTTTTGTAGTTCCTAATAAAATAAAACATATATACGGTTTTGATCCGTATACTGAAATTGAAAAATCTACAAATGACTATATAAAATATTCAAAAAAAATGAAACAAATATTGGAAAAGTTTTCAATAATTGAAAAAAAAACATATCATATAAATACAAATTACATATCTCCTTATGAAAACAATAAAGAACATTATCTACCTTAAGCAAAATTTGATTTAGCACCGCTTGCATCTAAATAAAATTGAGCGATATAAGGCTGTTGTTGATCACTAAAGTTTAAATCAGCTGTTCTCAATATTTGTTCACCTCCATTAATACCACCTCCTTTTATTTTTTTACTTGATTTTTTTTTAGTTTCTTTATTGAAAACTTTGTACATTTCATCAACTGTTGAATATATTTCATCTAACATTTTTTTAGGTATATTCATTTCAATAGGTTGTTTCTTAGCAGTAGGTTTCTTAGCAGCAGGTTTCTTAGCAGCAGGTTTCTTAGCAACAGGTTTCTTAGCCTTACCACCTTTCACAGTATTATATCCATATTCAATTCCTCCTAATGTTTCATAAAACATACCAAGACTATTATTATTATCTCCCATATTTCTAATAGAATATGAGAATTTTATTATAAATTATATATAAAAAGATAACACTATATTTATAGTAATAATGGAATATAATAACAACGATACATGTAATGGTAATGATACTGAATATAAAAGAATATACGATATTAATATACTAAAAAAATATAGTGATATTGTAAAAAAATCAAATATAGATTGTTATGACGACACTTGTATTGATAATATTAATATATATGAATTAGAGAATATAGTTTCAAATAATATTGATAATTATTATTATAAAAATAAAATTTTTCACATCACACCTATTGTTTTTAGTATGTTTTTTGCAATTAATTCATTATTTGTTATAGGTTATTTTATATAATTTTTCGTTTTTATAATATTCAATTTAATATATTGAATTATTAAAAAGATAAGATGAATAATATTTTACCAATAGGTACTACTATTTCTGAAAATGCTGTATCAAATAAATTCAATATAGAAATAGATAATATTACAATAGGACAATCATCAGGTAAAAGTTTATCAGGATTTAATAATATTTTCATGGGAAATACAGCTGGATATAATTCTAAAAATGTTTATGAATCAATTTTAATTGGTACAAAAGCAGGTCAATCTATAGTATCTGGAAATAATAATATAATAATTGGAAAAGATAATTCAACATTTAATACTAATAAAAATAATACATTATCTATTGGATACAATAGTATTGATAAAAATTCAATTGGTGTAGGTTATAATATAATATCTTCTGAATCTTCTAATATATTATATGGATATAATATTAATAATTCTGGCGATAATTCAATTGGATATGGTAATAATATAGGTATGAATAATAGTGTAAGATATATTGACGATATTATTAATAATCAATATAGTATTTTAACAAAAGAAGGGTCGAATATTGGAATAAAATCAATAGAATATAATTTAAAATATATAAATAATAGTGTTTTATCTAAAGAATATATATTTAATACTTTTATTTCCAATACTTCCAATACTTCCAATACTTCCAATACTTCCAATACTTCCAATACTTCCAATACTTCTAATACTTCCAATACTTCTAATATTATTAATAATTCTAATATTATTAATTTTTGTAATTATAAAACTGATTTTATTTTAAAATTTAAAATTACTTCAAATGTTAATTTTAATTTTAAATTAGGATTTTCTATAAGTGATATAGAAGATAATTATTTTACTGTTTCTAGTAATAAAATATTTTATAATACTAACGAATATGATATTAGTAATAAATTAATATATGATGATTTTAATACATTACATATTATTTCTATTCCTAAATCATCAGTATCTTTTTATATAAATCCAGAATATAGTAATAATTTTGAAATTATTAAATATAATTATTTTAAAATTATAAGAAATACAAGTTTATATAATGACTATATTAATAATATTAAATTATCATATGATTTAACACATCCTTATAATATAATTAATAGTAATTATATTGATTCAAATTATTACATAATTACAAGTAATTATATTACATCAAATAACGACATTATTACTACTAATTATATAACATCAAATTATGATATAATTAGTAGTAATCTTATTTCATCAAATTACGATATTATTACAAGTAATTATATTACATCAAATTATGATATTATTACTAATAATCTTATTACTTCTAATTATAATATTATTACTAGTAATCTTATTACATCAAATTATGATATAATTACTAGTAATCTTAATATATCAAATTATGATATTATTACTTGCAATCTTATTATTAAAAATAATGAAATATTTACAAGTAATTATATTACATCAAATTATGATATTATTACAAGTAATTTTATTATTAAAGATAATGAAATATTTAATAATATGAATTATGGATTATCTTTCAAAGATTTTATTATTAATATTAATAATATTACTGATGATAATTATTATAATATGGCTTATGGAAAAAATATATCATTAAATGGATCTAAAAATATATGTATAGGAAAAAATATAAATACAAGTCCTTATAATTCAATATTAATAGGTGATAATATATCAAAAAATAATGATAATAGTTATAATAATGTAATATCTGATTCAATTATTATTGGTAATAATAGTTTATTAAATAATTATTCTAAAGATATTATAATAATTGGTAATAATAATTTAAACAATTATAATATAAGTTATAATATATCTAATTTTAATACATCTAATTTGACATCTAATTTGACATCTAACTTAACATCTAATTTAACATCTAATTTAACATCTAATTTGACATCTAATTTAACATCTAATTTGACATCTAATTTGACATCTAATTTAAATATAACTAATATAATATTACCAAAATATAATTTATATGATTATGAGTTATTTTTACAAAAAAAACCTATAATAATTGGAACAAATATTGATACTATTGATTATACAATAAATATTGATAATAGTTTTTTAAAATATGATAATCATATTACAGAAAATCAAATATTATTATCTGGATTCAATAGTTATAATAATAATACATTATTATTTGCAATAGGTTATAGTAATATAATAGATTTAAATAATATTGATAATAATTATAAATTACATGTAAAAGATGGTATAATTACAGATAAAATAAATTCTTCTAATTTTATTGGTAATGGTTCAAAAATAACAAATATTAATTTAAGTGACAAAACAACATCATCATTAATAGAAGGTGACAATTTATATTTTACTAAAGAAAGAGTTATAGAAATATTAGAAACTAGAAATTATACTACATCATATAATATAATAAACTTAGGTTATGCCACCAGTAATGATGTTATTAATTTAGGATATGCTACTAGTAATGATGTTATTAATTTAGGTTATGCTACTAGTAATGATGTTATTAATTTAGGATATGCTACTAGTAATCATATAATAAACTTAGGTTATGCCACCAGTAATCATATAATAAACTTAGGTTATGCCACCAGTAATGATGTTATTAATTTAGGTTATGCCACCAGTAATCATATAATAAACTTAGGTTATACCACCAGTAATGATGTTATTAATTTAGGTTATACTACTAGTAATCATATAATAAACTTAGGTTATGCTACTAGTAATCATATAATAAACTTAGGTTATGCCACCAGTAATGATGTTATTAATTTAGGTTATGCTACTAGTAATGATGTTATTAATTTAGGATATGCTACCAGTA
>Ga0222716_10002742_pt1 | contig 14275 bp, 5 predicted proteins | sample C33_13DmetaG_FD_165044 | JGI IMG/M metagenome (GOLD analysis project Ga0222716, IMG submission 165044) | Estuarine water microbial communities from San Francisco Bay, California, United States - C33_13D | ecosystem: Environmental > Aquatic > Marine > Unclassified | place: USA: California... | reverse complement strand
TAGTTAAGTTTGAGGCAATAATGCCAATATTTTTTTCACTAGTTGAATTAATGTCTCCAGATACATTAATATTTGATTCAACATTGGTAATTTTAGTTGATTCAGATGTGGAACTGCTTCTTCTTCCAAAACTACCTCTTTTATAGTTAGCATAAAAGCTATAAGATGCATCTTGAGCACTTTCTATTATTAGATCACCAGTTGAGTCAGTTGTTAAATTTCCACCAATAACTAAGTCACTTCCTTTGATTTTTGTATCGTTGCCACTTACAACAGTTAAATTATTTGCTATATTTACATCACTACCAACGTTTGTTGTAGTATCATTAATTGATACTCCTCTATTTTTCTTTGAATGCCATCTTGTTACAGTTCTGTCTCTTAATGTGTCTGTAACTATATTAACATCACCCGCTATTGCTTCTATATAGGCTTCACCTGTAAAGTTGGTATTGGCTCCATTTGTTGTAGTTATATTGCTGGCAATGTTATTAATATTATTACTAGCTATTAAAACTAGATTTCCGTCTGAAGTAAGGTTGCCTTGTGATTGTAATATTGATCTGATATGATCAGCATTAATGCTATTTGCTACCTCATTATTAACTTCTAAATGATTAACTCTGGTAGTTATTAGGGCTTTATTATTAATATCATTTCCAGCTATTATAAATAATTCACTTCCAGAATCTATATCAGCCCCATAATTATTAACATTGCTACCAGCATTTATAAACATTTTACCTTCTGATTTTATTTTGGAGTTTTTGGCCTTTTTAGATAAAAAATCACCTTTAACTCCAATATTTGTTATTGCAACTTTATTATTGATATCATTTGTAGCAACTAAAAATAGCTCATTTTGTGAATAAATATTGCCACCTTCATTGGTGATGTCGTTTGCGGTTTTAGCATCAAGACTATTTTTTGCTAGCAGGTTGCCTTGATTAATTACATTATCACTTTTGATTTTAACATTTTTTGCCAATATCATTGATCCATCATTTAGATCAAAATTATTAAAGCTATTATTAGATAGATAAATAGTGGGAGAAGAAATTAACTGCCCATCGATTATTTGTTCTTCATACCAAATGATATCTTTATTAAGATTTGCTATTTGATTAGCAGTTAATTTGATTCCTGGCACTAATTCTAAATCATCAGCCACCTCATAAGCATTATCTATTAATTGATTTAAATTATTGGTCCAGCCAATTTGATCCCATTGTTTTTGTTTTTTAGTTGCAGCTCTAATTTGATCATTAACAATTTTCCATTCATAAAAAGGATCTCCCAAGAATCTTGCTCCATCAATATTTGGATCATAACCAAATCTATCTTTAAAATATCTTGATCCAGTTAAAATATTTGGATCAAGGAATCTTAAATTAGTTTCAACTAGATATTCACTTGTTGGATCAGCTTTTCTGAATAATCCATTAGAATTAGAGGGTAGAGTGATAGAGTATTCTTTACTATTAGAAGCATTATTAACATCATCATAAGTACTATCTGGTGCTATTGGTAAATTGGCATTATCTTCTGTTGGGATATCATTTTTTACATTATTAATGGCATTTATTGTTAGATTGTTACCACTTGAAAGAATAGATGCTGTATTTGATTGAAGAAGAGTTGCAATCCATTTAGTGCTATGCCATCTACTCTGACTACAACTCCAGTTTGCTCCCCATCCACCACCGCTACAACGCTTCCAATGGCTTTCATAAAGATATCTAGCATAAGCTCTAAATTGTGTTCTTTTATTATTTAAATCAGTTGCCCTAACATCAATATTGTTGCTAGCAGTAATCCACGAACTGTTATTCAAAAAATTGTCAGCCTCAATATCCATATTATTTGCTGCTACTATGTAAGATTCATCTGTAGTTAGGGTTGATGCTAAATAATCTCTACTATCTAAAATAGTATTTTCCCAAGCCCATCCTAAATTATCATATCTTCTGCCAGTAATAGCACTTTCAATATTATTAGGATTAGTTACATCTATGCTATCCTTGCCAATATTATTAAAGTCTTTTGTTTTGATAAATATATCTCCAAATAATGACTCAATTCTACCGCCATTAATATTATTTACACTATTTCCAGCTGTCATTACATCTAAAATGCCATTACTGACTTTTAAGCTATTATAAATACCTTCAGCATGTTCTTGTAGATCATCTAACTGCAATTGGTTGTAATTAGTAACATCATTTGCAGAATAATTAAGAACCTCATCCATTAACTTCTGAGTATAGTCACCTTTTATATTAATATAGCCTTTCTCGTAAAGTTTATTAAATATTAACCCAGCTTGGGTTTTGGTATTATTTTGAGCAACTTCTGTTAAATTAGTTTTATTAGCGTTGGCTTGAGATATATTAGAAAGTAACGCTCCAATTTGGTCTTTAAGGGCTGCAAATTTAGAATCTGTGTTAAGGTTTGAGTAATAATCATTTAAATTATAAAAAGCCTGCTTAACATCACCATTTGCTGAAAGATAGTTTTTAGCAACAAGATCATCAAATAACTCTTTATTTTCATCAAAGAAAGTGTTGGAATCAAAGCTACCACCTAAGAAATCTGAACTAGATAAAGCATAAGAAGCATCTTTACCATTGATAGTATTGTAAATTAGAGTTTGATTAGAACTAAATTCGTCACTTAGAGAAAGATCAGAGGAGCTGGCTAGATTGTTAAAATTATCTGTTTTCTTGCCAGTATCATCAATATAGCCACTTGTTTTTAATTCTGATATTAATCTATCAACACTACTATCCAAAGATTTGTTTATTTTCTTGAAAGAGTTAGTGTTTAGGCTTTCTTTTTGAATGGAAGATATAGTGCTATTTACGCCTCCTTGGTAAATAGCAAGCGCGCCAGTTATTGTTAGACCATCTGTGTAATATTTATTATTCACATTACCCTTATTATCAATATATTCATTATTGGTTAAGTAAGTAATGATCTCGCTTTGATTTAATGTGGCGGTTACATTATTTAAATCTGTAAGTTCAACTGTATCACTAGCATCACTGAGAGTTTTTACAATATTAAATAATTGGTCTTTAAATTCTGATAAATTTGTATTTACATTAAAGTCATTAATATCACCAGTAAAACTTCCTTGAATATTGCCATCATTATCAATATAGCCTTGATTGACTAATTCATTAAATAAATCAGCATCATTGGCAGTAGAAGTTATGCCATTAAAATCATTTGCAACAACTTTACCTATATTTATGGTGCTATTAATCTGATTGTAAATAGCTTGTAAGTTTGAATCGAACTGAGAATCAATATTTAGATCACTATAACTAGCAAGATTAGTAAACGTAGAAGTGACGTTTCCTGCGTCATCAATATAACCATTATTTTTTAGATTACTTATCAAAGTGCTGCTGTCAATATGAGGATTAATATTTAAAAAGATATTTTCTATTATAAGACCAGTTCTTGCACTTACTAAAAGGTTATAAACATCATCCTTAAAGCTAAGATTTAGCTCTATGTCAGCAAAATCTAAACCTTGTGCACCATTATCTTTAGTATCATCATAAAATTTCTGAGTCAGCTCATCATTACCATCTATATAGCCTTCATTTTTTAAAGCATGGTAAATATCATCTGCTTTATCATCGAAGTTTCTTTGAATTTCTCCTTGGAAATCCTCACCATCACTTGCTATTTTTAAAGATAAAGCGTTAAGGGTACGATAAATATTTTCTTGATATTCACTTAATGTGCTATCTAGGGTTAAGCTACTATAGCCAGATAAATCTTTAAAAGCATCAGTCAAATTACCGTCTGCATCAATCCAGCCTTTAGCAATTAAATCATCCCAGATTTCATCGCTTTTATCAAAACTAATCCAAAAGAAATCATATTTAGAAACATTGCCAAAATCAGTTTGATATTTTTCTCCATTAAGATAAATATTATTGAAGGCATAAATTTCACTAGCATCATTTGTTAGGCCACCATTTACCTGCATATTGATATTATTGCCAGCAAATAATAAGCCGCCATTTTGGTTTAATAGATCATTATAAATTAAGGTGTTTAAATCTCTAAGAGCGACAACTCTCTTATTATTAGTAAAGTTATTGGCGGTGATATTGATGTCGCTATTTGAAGTTAATTCAGTATTATTAACAATTTTATTGGTGGAAACCAGATTTATAATATTATTAGCAAATAGATATTCTCCATTTAATTCAATGTCATTATTATTAGCAGTTAAATTAATATTATTGTTTGCATAGGCTAAAGAAGGTTTATCAGTTGTAGCGTGTAATCCTTGTGTTATTTTGTTATCAGTAGTTGTAACATTTATATTATTTGCTGATTGCAACCTTTCATATTCAATATCACCTTTTGCCTCAAGATCAATATCAGAAACATTACTTACCAAATCTCCTCTAGCTCTAACACCAACACCTTCTTTGGAAGATATAATTTTAATTTTACCAGCATACATTCCGCCCAAATGACTAGAATCAAGGCCAAATGTTGGCTTGTTATCAGTTACATCATCATTTGAGGTAACTTCTTTTGTGTCATAGTTATATTTTTCATTACCAGTTTTAATATTTAGCTCAGTACCAGCAAAAATATCACCGCTCACCTCAACAAAGCGTGATATAATATCAACATAATCAACTTGAGAGGCATCAAGACCAAGATTGACATATGTTGGAGTATCAACGCCTGTAATAATTATATTGCTATTGGCATCATTTGATAGGCTAAAATCAACAATATTGCCATTATTCATGTTAACGACACCGGTTATTAAGCTAAGTCTGCTAGTATTAATAAATCCTGCGCCAGAGACATTAATTCCATTTTGATTTATTAAAACCAGTTCAGCTCTTCTGCCAGCAATTTCTGTAAATCCATTTAATTGAGTTCTATTTGTTCCCGTAACCTGACCAATAATTATACCTGCTTCATTAACTCCCGATGGTATTAAATTTTGATTTCCAGAAATTACACCTGCAAGATTGGTGTTTATCGTTAGATCGCCAGAGTTGTTAAATATGGCATTTTCATTTGTAACGTTAAAATCGGTAAAATTATTCAAAGAAACCCCAGCTCCGCTTGGGGCAGCAATATTAACGATTGGAGTATTATTTGGTGCTCTATCAGTTATTGTATTTGTTGAGCCATCAGGAACTATATGATCAATATCAACAATATTGCCATTAGCAGTTAAAGCTTTCGCATCATTGGCAGAAAAAATAAAAGTAAGGAAGTTTTGTGAAAATATCAGAGATATTATTAGGAATATATGTAGTAAATTATTTAAGATATTTTTAGGCTTTATTCTTAAATAATTTAATGTTGCGTGGTTAACAAGCATAAATTATTGCAAATAGTTTTTATAATCGTGCAAAAAAGCAAAAAGAGATGATCAAATTTTAAACCTCTTTTTTTATGATCTTAGCTTAGTATTTTTATTTTGTCAAATTGATAGAAATTTCATATTAAAATAAAGATATTTTTAAGCTTAGATTAAAATAAATCGACTCACTATCTTCTTCTAATTTATCAATATTTTTGAGGAATTTAGGACTATGCAGCGCTTTTGAATAAGTTACATCCCAATTTAAATATTTTCCTGTGTAATTTATTTTTGCTCCAGCGCCACTCATATATCCCTTGTCAGAAGAATCATCAATTATTTTACTTCTGGTGTAACCATAATCATAAAAAACTCCAAGATTAGTTCTTGCTAAAATATTGTTAAATGAAATTTGTTTTTTTGAATCAAAAGTGAAAAACTTTGATTCTTTGAGCTTTTTTGGAAATAAATGAATCGAACTAATTTTTAGGTCATTTCTAATATAATAGCCGCTATCTCCTGATACTTGACTTTCATTAAAACCTCTTACTGTATATCTGCCACCAATAGTAAATTGTTTATTACTATAAAGGCTATCATTACTATATCTTGAATCAAAGGTTAATAAATGATTAAAGGGGATTTGAGTTTTTGGAATTTTTAGGTAGTTGTTAATGCTTCCATAAAGCCCATAATATTCAAATTGAGCTTTGGCATCATTCTTTTCTAGGGTGTTGCTATCTTTTAAAGCTCCCATTGCTTTTAATCCTTTAGAATAAGATGGCTGTAAGTATATTGAGCCAATTTTGGTGTAGATAGTATTATTAAGATAAATATTGGCTGTTGTTAATCTGCTGCTATTTACTGGAACATAGGTGTCTTCTATGTAATTGTCACTATCTGTTTGTTCTAATTCTGCTTTAAGTGACATTTTATGTTTCTTGCCTCTGTTTAAGACCTTATCTAAATAAAAACTTTTTGTTTCTGTATTTCCTGAAGTTTTAAAAGTTTTAACATTTCCAACAGTTGTAATAAAGTATTTTGAATGGGAGTAGCTACCGCCAAGAGTATAATAACCAATAGGAATAGAACCAGCAATATAGGTGCTTTTTGAATATTTTGTATTTTTATCATTGTTATTTGTGCTTGTACTATTGATATAGATGTTATCGTTGATTCCAAGTAAATTATCTTGGTTTATGACAATTTTATTTCTAAATTGGCCAGTTGATTTATTGCCAGCATTATCACGAGTTAGAGTGATGTTTGTTAAGTTTCCAACTTTATTATTAATTTCTACTTTAGAATATCCTGGCTTATCTCCAGCCTGAATACCCATAGTTGCGCTATTTGAAGAAAGTCTATTAATTTGGTCAAGTCCTTGTTCGATATCTCTTAAGTTGAGAACTCTTTTTTTTAAAAAGGGAAAAGCCAAGAATTTTTGAGATGGTTTGCGATAAGATAATTTGTCATTTAACCTTGAATCATCTTTTAATTCAATTTCTTCTATCTTGCCTTCTTCAATGACTATTTTTAGTATTCCCTGAAAAATTCTTTTAGTGTCGTAATAAACTCTGGCTGAAATATATCCTTTTTTGAAATAAAGATTATTTATATTGTCTTTAATTTCTTTTAAGTCAGTTTTACTTAAGCATTTATTTAAATGTTTTTTGATGAATTTTTTATGAAGTGTTTTTGAAGAAATTTTTTTGTTTTTCTCAATTTCAAATTTATTAATTTTTCTACAAGCGCCATTATCAGTAAAATCACTATCTAATTCTGATTTTTCAGATTTCCTTTTTGCTTTACCAATATTTTCTAATTCTTGAATCTCTTTTTGCTGTATAATATTTTGCCTTTCTCTTTCTAATCTTTGCTCATTTCTGATATTTTGATCAATAGCCCTTTGTTCATCTGCTGTATAAGCAAAAGCTTTAATGTGGAATAAAATCGATAGTAATGTGATTATTAAAAAACTGCTCTTATTCATTAAATTTAATTTTAAAAATGACTTTTTATAAAAATATGCAAATAAATCTTAAAAAAGCAACTATGTCTTATAGTTACATAAAAAACAAGAATATTACAAAAATAATCTTAATAATTTAACTCAGTTAAATTGGCAGGGCGTATAGTGAATATAAAATCCTTTTATTTGTTTTGTCAGTTATAGTGAAATTAAAGATGAGCCAATTGAAGATGAGCTTTATTTATATGAATGCCCTTACAAAAAATCAAAAGAAAATATAACAATTGATCACGATATTTTTATTCTAAGCCAAAATAAAAAGACAAAATTTGCTGACTAGCTTGCCTGTAAGGTAACACCAAAAAACATTAATGTAAAAGTAAAAACCTCAAGATACTGGAAAAAAGATCTAAAAATAGCACAAGAATATATTTTGATTCCCAGTGATTACAGGGGGTTTTATAAGAAGTGTAACTTTAGTATTATTCAATAAGAAAATGTCATATTAAATTTGAACTAATACAAATAATAGTCTTAAGTATTATTGACTAATTTCTGTTAAATAATGTTCTAGCAATTTTTTGGTTATTTTGCCAATTTCTTTAGATATAATTTTATCATCAATTTTTGCTACAGGTCTTATAAGCATTGTTGAGCTAGTAAGAAAAACTTCTTTTGCAGCTTTTATTTCATTAATCTTAAATTTTTTTTCAATTATATTTATATTATTCTCCTTAGCTATTTTTATTATCCTATTTCTTGTTATACCGCATAATATTTTATTGTCACAAGGTCTAGTAATTAGGTTATTATGTGCATCAACATAAAATACATTAGCATAAGTTGCTTCGGTTACAAACTGATTACGATGCATAATTGCATCATCATATCCCATATTATTAGCCTTTTGTTTTGTCATTGAGCTGGCACATAATCCGCTAGATTTAATGTCGCAGCGAAGCCATCTAATATCTTTAGAGCTTATCACTGTAATGGGTGTAATTTTTTTAATATCAAATTTTTCTATTGAAGATACTGTGGCGTTAATTGTTGCAGCTTTAATGTTTGGTTGATTGAGTACCCTGTTATGACAACCTCTTGTGATGTTTATATAGCAATATCCGTAATTATTAATATTATTTCTTTTAAGTAGTTCAACTTGAATATCATATATTTGTTTTTTGGAAAAATTATGATTAATGTTAAGCTTTTTGAGGCTACTAAATAGTCTATTAATGTGGTTGTCGCTATCAATTAATTTATTATTGTAAAATAAAGTAACTTCATAAGCGCTATCAGCAAATTGAAACCCTCTATCTTCAATATGAACTAGGCATTTTTCATGATCTAAAAATTCATTATTAAGATAGCTAATTCTCGTCATTAATTTTTAAAAAAAGATTTAGCGCAATATTTAGCTTTTTTACCTAGATATTCTTCGATTCTTATCAATTCATTATATTTTGCACATCTGTCAGATCTGCATAATGAGCCAGTTTTAATTTGCCCTGCATTTGTTGCTACACTTATATGAGAAATTGTGGCATCTTCGGTTTCACCTGATCTGTGAGATATAATATTGTTATAATTTGCTTTTTTAGCAATATTAATTGTTTGTAATGTTTCACTCAAAGTGCCAATTTGGTTATATTTGATTAAAATTGCATTAGCGATATTATCTTTAATTCCTTGGGATAATATTTGAGGATTTGTTACAAATAAATCATCTCCAACAAGTTGGATTTTATTGCCTAATTTTGCTGTTATTAATTTCCAACCTTCATAATCTTTTTCAGCGCAAGCATCTTCAATTGAAATTATCGGATAATTATTAACTAAGTTTTCATAATATTGAATTAATTGTTCATAATTTATAATTTGCTCCTCAAGATGATATTTACCATACATATAAAATTCAGTTGAGGCTGAATCAAGTGCTAAGAATATATCTTTGCCAACTTCATATCCTGCTATTTTTGTTGCTTTGCAAATGTAATCTAGTGCTTTACTTGCGCTTGGAAGGTTTGGTGCAAAACCCCCTTCATCTCCAACATTGGTATTGTAGCAATCTTTTTTTAGCAATGATTTTAAAGATTGAAAAATTTCAGCACCAATTCGAATTGCATCTTTGATTGATGAAGCAGATACTGGTATGATCATAAATTCTTGAATGTCAATTTTATTATCTGCATGTTTGCCGCCATTAATAATATTCATCATTGGTGTAGGCATGATAAATTCATTTTGCTTAGGCGCTAGAAATTCAAATAATGGTACTTTATTGAAATTAGCTGCAGCCTTGGCACAAGCAAGTGAGACTGCTAAAATTGCATTAGCTCCAAGATTTGATTTATTGTTGCTATTATCAAGATCAATCATTATTTGATCAATTTCTTGATAATTGCTGCAATCTAGATTAATAATTTTGTTTTTTATTTTAGATTCAATATTTTTTACTGCTTGCAATACTCCTTTCCCAAAAAATCTTTCTTGATTATTATCTCTTAATTCGCAAGCTTCAAGGCTTCCAGTTGAGGCTCCAGACGGAACACTTGCTCGGCCATAAGAGCCATCTTTTAAATGAATTTCTGCTTCAAGAGTAGGATATCCACGCGAATCTATTATTTCTCTAGCTTTAATATTTGTGATAATTGTCATTTTAATATATCTTATTTGTTTATTTGCTTATTTATTTCAAGCACCTTATCCGAAACTCTAAGAGATGATATGATGCTAGATAAATGCTCTGAATTTTTAGTTTCAATTGTTAGGTTAATTTCAAAGAAGTCAGATGTCCTATTAATAATATTGATATTGTTAATATTGATATTTTTTCTAGCTAAAATGCTGCTAATTTCAGCAAGGCTACCTGACTTATTGGTGATTATTGCTTTTAATGTCACTGGGTAAATATTTTCTTTAGATTCGGCTGAATCTTTCCAGCAAACATCGATAATTCTTTGAGGCAATATTGACATGCTTAAAAAATTTTTGCAATCTCTATTATGTATTGTTACTCCGCTTCCAGTATTAATTACTCCCGATATCACATCTCCTGGAATAGGGTTGCAGCAACCAGCAAGATGAATTGACATGCCATCAACTAATCCTTCAATTGGCAAGGTATGGTTATTTTTAAAATCATGATCATTTTTTGATATTTTAACATCGTTATTAGAGTCGCTTTTTTGATAATCTGGATGTGTAATCTTTAAAATTTCATATCGCGATATCATGCCTTCAGCAATTGCAACATATAGTTCGTCGATATTTTTCTTGTCAAATTGATCGAGTTTTTTAGCTAGTAATTTTTCATTAAAATTAATATGTTTTGAATTGTAAAATCTGGATATAATGGCATGTCCAAGATTTTTATATTCATTAAATCTTTCTTTTCTAATAAAGGATCTTATAGCACTTTTGGCCTTAGTTGTAACTACAAAATTAAGCCAATTGGCAGAAGTTTTTATTTTATTTGAGGTTATTATTTCAACTTGATCGCCATTTTGTAATATTTTTTTTAACGGACAAATAACTCCATTAACTTTTGCAGAGCTGCATTTATTACCAATTTGAGAATGAATTGCATAGGCAAAATCAATAATTGTTGAACCTTTTGGAAGATTGAAAATATCGCCATTTGGGGTGAAGCAAAAAACTTCATCTTGGTGAATTTCCAATCTTTGTTCTTTAAGAACTTCACTGGACTTATAAGAATTTTCAAACAAATATATCAAATCTTTAATCCAGCGATATTTGTCGTTATTAGCTAAATCATTTTTAGCTATTTTGATATTATTTTTGCCATATTCTTTATATTGCCAATGAGCAGCCAGACCAAACTCAGCTATTTGATGCATTTCTTTATCTCTTATTTGTAATTCTATTTTTTGGCTAAATGGACCGATAGTTGCAAGATGAATTGATTTATAGCCATTATCTTTTGGAGTGGAAATATAGTCTTTAAATGTTCCTGGTATCATATTAAAATTAGAATTAATGATACCAAGCACCTTATAACATTCTGCAATATTTTGGGTTATAACTCTAAAGGCCATGATATCGTGAAGATTGTAAAATTCGATATTTTTAGTTCTAATTTTTTTCCAAATTGAGTAAGGGGTTTTGGTACGACCAAATATTTCGCAATTTATATTATTATTTTTCAGGATATTATTAAGTTTTTCGATAATATTTTTTACTAAATCCTTATTTGTTTTGTTAATTTGCTCAAGGTTATTCTTGATCTGTTGTCGTGAAATTGGGTCAATAATTTTAAATGAAATATCATAAAGCTCATCTTTTATTTTATTAAGGCCAATTCTTCCAGCGAGTGGGGCATAAATTTCAATGCTTTCAGTAGCTTTAGCTATTCTTTTTTCATTTTCTGGAACATGGGCAATGGTTTTCATATTATGATAGCGATCTGCTAATTTAATAAGCAGTACCCTAATATCTTTGGACATTGCAATAGTGAATTTTTTAAAATTCTCAGCAAATCTTTCGCTGTTAGGTATAGATTTTATCTTTCCTAATTTGGTTACACCCTCAACTAGATCAGCAATTTCTTTACCAAATTTATTTTTAATGTCATTATATTTAACAGACGTATCTTCAATAATATCATGCATCAGGGCCGCAGCAATTGACTCTTGATCAAGCTTGAGATCTGCTAATATTTCAGCAACAGCCACGGGGTGGCTGAAATAAGGGTCACCGGAAAGTCTTTTTTGTTCACTATGGAGATCTTTAGAGAAATTATAGGCTTTGCTAATCAAATCCTCATCCAAAAATTGATTATATTTTTTAATTTTTGTAATAAGCTGAGGTAATGACAGCATTTATTAAGTTTATTAACTATTAAATAAATATATCTTAAGCAATATTCCTTAAGATGTAATTATTGACTAATCTTCAACATCAAGATTATCGCTAATAAAATTAGGAGATGGTTCTTGAAATATTTTATTAGATTCACTTTCTTGTGCAAAAGCATCAAGTATTTTTTCTTTTGAGTTATTGTCAAGATTGTTATTTTTAGAGCTCGAAGATTCTTTAATATTTTTGACAATATTTTTTTTAACTTCATTGATGTTAATATTGCCATCAGCTATTTCTCGAAGCGAAATTACTGCAGCCTTTTCATCGCTATCATTTTGAGTTTGTGATCCAGATAAAATAGCTTTGGCTCTATTAGAAGCAATAACGCAAAGTTCAAAGCGATTTGAAATAATTTTTACACAATCTTCAACAGTAATTCTTGCCATTTGATAATAATATATGGTTGTTTAATAAAAATGATGTTAAAATTTGTTTAAGAGTTTCAAAGCTAGTTTTAATTGCCTTAAATTGCCTTATAAGAGAAATCTTAATTATTTATTAACAACAAAATGATTATTATTTACTTAACTAAAATAAAGCATTAATAAACACACACTAACTAAATACTAACATAGTATATTTTTATTTACAATTAAAAAAACTCAACTACATTTAATTCGCTGCTTGCTCTTAAATTCTTAAATTTATTTTCATTATTTTAAAATTATTAGCAGCTAATTTTTCCTAAAACATGTAAGATTGTAACTTTACATAATAATCTTTATTGGCTAAATAATTCTATAAGTAAATTAGCTCCAATTCTTACATTATTTTAATAAACTTTGTAGAGTTTGTAATGAAATATAAAAATTTTAATAAAAAAGATAATAATTTTTTACAGAGCAATGTTAATCAAGAAGAGGGGCAAATCATTGACATTGCCAACTACTCTGCTTCATATTTAAAGGTAAGTCAATATATTGAAAAATATAATCCCGATATACCAATTTATTGTTTTAGACCTAATTTGCTTAGTGATTCTGTAAATTTTTTCAAAAATAATTTTATCTTCAATAACAGAAAATCAAGAATCTTATATTCTGTGAAAAGTAACCCGGATGAAAATGTGTTAAAGGTTTTATATAAAGAGGGTATTAAAAATTTTGATGTTGCTTCAATTTATGAAATAAAACTGATTAGAAATATATTGGGCAAGGAAGCTAAAATGTATTTTATGCATCCTATAAAATCTTTTGAGGCTATTGAATTAGCATATAATAATTATGGTATTAGAGATTTTTCATTAGATAGTTTTGATGAATTGGAAAAAATATTAAAAGCAACAAATTATGCTAATGACCTAAATTTGCATATTAGAATAGCAATACCTTCATTGAGTTCTGAAATTAAATTATCAGAAAAATTTGGTATATTGCCATCAAAATCTACAGATTTACTAATAAAGGTAAAAAAACATAGTAAAAAAATAGGAATATGTTTTCATGTTGGTTCACAATGTATTAACCCTATTGACTATAGGAGGGCCATAATAGTTGTAGCAGATATAATTGCGAAATCAAAAATAAAAATTAATTCTTTTGATATTGGGGGAGGGTTTCCAGCCCAATATGCTTCGACTTCATTGCCACCAATAAAAAATTTCTTTAATGAAATTCAAGACTCTCTTCATGTTGCTAATCTTGATGATGATTGTGAAATATGGTGTGAGCCAGGAAGATGTTTGGTTGCTGAGTCATTTTCTTTGGCTGTAAGGGTTGAGGCTAGAAGAGATAATATTTTATATATTAATGATGGTACATATGGTGGTTTATTTGATGCTGGTTCATTAGGGTTTTGTTTTCCAGTCAAGGCTATAAGATTAAATAATTTTGAAGATAGCTTGGATGATTATAATCTTGAATCATATAGTTTTTATGGTCCAACATGCGATTCAATTGACTTTATGAAGGGCCCTTTTTATTTGCCAAAAAATATCAAGGCTGGCGACTATATTGAAATTTTTCAACTTGGCTCATATTCAAAATCAATGAGGTCAAATTTTAACGGCTTTAATGATTTTAAAGAAATTATCGTTGAAGATAGGCCATTTTTATCCATATTTGAAC